>Ga0210011_1000210_pt1 | contig 71954 bp, 75 predicted proteins | sample CryGeymeta201502_FD_183972 | JGI IMG/M metagenome (GOLD analysis project Ga0210011, IMG submission 183972) | Groundwater microbial communities from Crystal Geyser aquifers in Utah, USA - Crystal Geyser metaG 2015-02 (SPAdes) (version 2) | ecosystem: Environmental > Aquatic > Deep subsurface >...
CAAATACTACTAATTCAAGAACGGCTTAACAGCCGTCCTAGAAAGGGTCTTAATTATCTTACTCCCAATGAAGTTATTAACCAAGTGGTTCCAGATTAACTTGAACTTTTAATATAGATAAATAATAAAAAACTTGCATTTTCTCTCATTTTTCGCTAAACTAAAAGGACTAATGTAAATAATCTTAAGTTTATGGACAAATACAATCCTCAAGATATAGAGAAAAAATGGCAAAAATATTGGGAAGATAATAAGTCTTTTAGTGCACAAGATTCCTCTGATAAACCAAAATTTTATCCTCTAGTAGAATTTCCTTATCCGTCAGGAGCTGGTCTTCATGTTGGTCATCCTCGCCCTTACACTGGTATGGATATTGTTGCTCGCAAGAAGAGAATGGAAGGATTCAATGTTCTTTATCCAATTGGTTTCGATGCTTTTGGTTTGCCAACTGAAAATTATGCTATCAAGACTGGTCGTCCACCAGCCGAAGTCACAGCCGAAAATATTGCTAATTTTACTAGACAAATAAAAAGTCTTGGTATTAGTTTCGATTGGTCTCGCGTGGTAGATACGACTGATCCAAAATATTACAAATGGACACAATGGATTTTCTTACAACTTTTCAAACATGGTCTTGCTTACAAGAAAAATATGCCAATCAATTGGTGTACTTCTTGTAAAATTGGTCTTGCTAATGAAGAAGTAGTAGATGGTAAATGTGAACGTTGTGGTGGAGAAGTAGAAAAAAGAGACAAATATCAATGGATGCTCGCTATTACCAAATATGCTGACAAACTTTTGTCAGGTCTTGAAGATGTAGATTATATTGAGCGTGCCAAGGTTCAACAACAAAATTGGATTGGGAAGAGTGAAGGAGCTTCGGTAGAATTCAAAATTAAAAATTCAGAATTAAAAATTACTGTTTTCACTACTCGTCCAGATACTTTGTTTGGTGCGACTTATATGGTTTTGTCACCAGAGCATGTTTTAGTAGAAAAATTGAAAGACAAAATTAATAATTTTGCAGATGTGGAAGATTATATCAACAAAGCCAAATTAAAATCAGACTTAGAACGTACAGAATTACAAAAAGAAAAAACAGGTGTAGAATTACAAGGTATCAAAGCAATCAATCCAGTCAACAACGAAGAAATTCCTGTTTTCGTAGCCGATTATGTCTTATCTACTTACGGCACAGGTGCTATTATGGCAGTACCTGCTCATGATGAGAGAGATTTTGAATTTGCAAAGAAGTATAAATTAAAGATTAAAGAAGTTGTTGCTAGGAAAATAGGTGAAATGCTTCCAAATTCTCGACGTCGAGATGGTGTGGCATCCGTATTGGAAAGAGAAGGAAAGGTTTGTATTCTTCTTCATAGAGATAACGGGGAGTATAGATTGCCTGCAGGTGGATTTGATTCTCCAGAGGAAGATGACTATGCAACTTTGAAGAGAGAAATAAAAGAAGAAACTGGATATACTCAGTTTACTATTGCTGATTTTTTGGGAAGCATTTATGCCTATTATTATGCAACCACAAAAAGTGTCAATAGAGAGAGAATACAACGAGGATATGTTGTGCATTTGGATTCTTATGAGCAAGTTCCACAACAATTGACAAAATTTGAAAATTACGATGTCCAATGGCATGAACCAGAAGATGCCCTCGCCCTATTGAAACAAAATGAGGTTGAAAGTGGGGAATATGTTTTTGTCGAGAGATATATAGAAAATAAAAAGTATCAAGGATATTATAATGTTGGAGTAAATGTTAATTCTGAATTTTTAAATGGATTAGAAACAAAAGAAGCCAAAGAAAAAATGATTACTTGGCTTGAAGAAAAAAATATTGGTAAAAAACAAATCAATTTCAAACTTCGCGATTGGGTTTTTTCACGTCAGAGATATTGGGGTGAACCTATTCCACTTGTTTATTGTGAAAAATGTGCGAGTGAAAATAAGGGTGGAAATGAACAAAATCCAGGTTGGTTTGCTATTGCTGAGAGCGAGTTGCCACTCGAATTGCCACAAGTCGAAAAGTATGAACCGACAGACACAGGTGAATCGCCATTGTCACAAATTCCTGAATGGGTGAAGACTACTTGTCCAAATTGTGGAGGAGAAGCAAAGAGAGAAACTGATACTATGCCAAATTGGGCAGGAAGTTCTTGGTATTTCTTGCGTTATATCGACCCAAACAATGATAATGAATTTGCTAGTCAAGAAAAATTGAAATATTGGATGTCAGTCGATTGGTACAACGGCGGTATGGAACACACAGTTTTGCATTTGCTTTATTCTCGTTTTTGGAATGAATTTTTGTATGATATTGGAGTTGTCCCAACTAGTGAACCATACAAGAAACGTACTTCACACGGTATGATTTTGGCCAAGGGTGGTGAAAAAATGAGTAAATCCAAAGGCAATGTCGTCAATCCAGATGATGTGACAGCTGAATTTGGGGCTGATACTCTTCGTACTTATATTATGTTTATGGGACCATTTGATCAAGCTGCTGAGTGGGATACTAATGGTCTTGTTGGTGTGCGTAGATTTCTTGATAGAGTTTGGAATTTGCAAGAAAAAATAGGGGAGAGTACTGACGGCGATACTACTCGTGTTCTTCATGCTGTAATCAAAAAAGTTACTGATGATATAGATAACATGCGTTTCAATACGGCTGTAGCCAAGCTTATGGAATTGAGTAACGAAGTTTCCAAAGCTTCTTCCATTACAAAAGAAGATTATTTATCTGTAGTAAAATTGATTTCTCCATTCGCACCACACATGGCCGAAGAACTTTGGGAGATGTATGGAAATAGTCAAAGTATCTCACAAGAAAAATGGCCAGAGTATGATGAAACAAAAATAAAAGAAGATACTATTACTATTGTTGTCCAAGTTAATGGTAAAGTTCGTGATAGTATAGATGTCCCTGCGGAAATTCCTGAAGAAGAAATAAAAAAACAAGCTCTTGAACTTGAAAATGTTAAGAAGTGGCTTGATGGTAAAGAACCTAAGAAAGTTATTTATGTTAAGGGAAGATTGGTGAGTGTGGTTGTGTAGTTTGAATAGCACACGGATTACCAAGATAGCCAGGATATACCAGGATCTTTTATGAAGGAGGAAAATATAAATTTATTAACTAGTAGAATTATAAGGGCTTATTATAATGTCTATAATACTTTAGGTTTTGGTTTTTTGGAAAAAGTCTATGAGAATTCTCTTGTTTTTGAATTACAAAAACAAGGTTTGCATGGTAGAAGACAAGTTTCAATTGAGGTAAATTATTTTGATAAGTCAGTTGGTTCGTATTTTGCTGACATTATAGTAGATAATTTGGTTATATTAGAAATCAAAGCTGCTGAAGCTTTGTGTGAAGCTCATGAAGCACAACTTTTGAATTATTTGCGAGCTACAAAGATAGAATACGGTTTGTTGTTGAATTTTGGACAAAAGCCTGAGATAAGAAGAAAAGTTTGGACGAATGATTATGGTAGTAAACGGAACACGGATTTCCATGATGACAATGATTAGCCGAGATTTAATCTTGGTGTATCTGGGAAATCTTGGATATCTGTGTGCTATTTAGTAAAAATAAAAAAACGTCTTTTCCTCAAAGACGTTTTTGTTTTGTCTAAAATTTATTTAAGCTTGGCTTTTTACTTTATTCATTTTTGCTACTTTCAAATATTTTATTGCCAACTCAGCTACACCAACAAATATTCCTACATAGAACAAATCACTAAGCAAAGAATTTCTAAAGAAAGGCAATGCCATATAATAACTTTGCATCAAACCAGCTAAATTGTGAGAATACATTGTACCAAAAGCCCAGACTGTAAAATTTGTAACAAGGAAAAATAAAGAAGAACCTGCTAAAGTTGTCAGAACAACATTTCCAATATTTTTATGTTTTTTTAGCCAAGCGCCTAGTACTGTTGCTAAGATAAAACTACCATAGACACTAAACATCATCGGTAAGCTATAAAATCCAAGAAAAATATCGCTCAGGAGCATTGCTACGACAGGAATGATAACATTTAGCCTATGAGGTAAATAAAGCCCGGAAAAGAGCGCTAGAGCCATGATAGGGGCAAAATTAGCTGGATGTGGAAGTAATCTGAGAGTAAATCCGACGATTATTAATACAATGATTAGAAGAGTGTATTTATTTTTCATATTTTTGTTTATTAAGTGTGAATATTATAGCAGTGTTTATTATATTAGACAAATAGTTTGAAGAGGAGGAAAAGTCCGTATAGTAGGGTACCAGCTCCTAGACCAAGAGCTACTTTTTTGTTGGTTGGGAGTGGTGTTTCTTTTTTTTCATTTGTTGGACTAAGATTTTCAGTTGGTTGCGGAATAATCTCTTTTTCTATATCAAGTTTACTCGTGTTTTTTCCTGTAATTTTTTCTCCTTGAACTTCTTTCACATTATTTTTTGCTACAAAAGTTTGTTTTATTAATTTTGGTTCTATTTTTTTTGTTTCAACAAATGTTGTCGTGGTATTTGCTACTGGCAATTCAAAATTAATTGGTACTATTTCAATTTCTGGTGTGGACGTTGTGATATCTTCAATAATTTCTGGAGTAGAAGTAACTATTTCTTCTGTTGAAGTTGGTATTGAAGTAGTTGTTTCCATATCAATTGAACTACCACTTGTGATGTTGTTTGTTTGTATTATGGGATCCAAAATTATTGGCCAAGATTTTCCAAGTAGTGAAGGTACTGCGTGTTTCAGACCAAACCAATCAACTGTACCAGGGTCCCAAGAAGTATCATAAGTTCCATCGGCTTGTAAATTATCTACCAAAACATTTTTTGGATTATAACCTTCGTTGTTCTTCCAGTCTGACATATTGTCATTTTCTGCATTAACCCCTAGCATTGCCCAGCTAGTTGTAAGAATATCAGAAGTTGAATAACCCCAACCTCCGTCAGAGAGTTGATTATTTTTCAAATAATTTTTAGCATTGGTTATCACATTTGGATCAACACTTAAGCCTTTTGTTTGAGCATAATCAAGCGCATTGATAACCGCTCCTGTTACGTCTGCACCAGGATAGCCTGTCCAAGTGAAAGCACCTTCATTTGTTTGATCTGCTAGGATTGTATTCTTTATATCATTAACAATTTGAGAAGTATCGTTGTAGTCTAAAGCGGACAAACTAAGTAAAGCAAAAATATCGTCGTTGATACCATTTTGTCCATAGAGATTATTTTGATAACATCCTATACTAATAATTTCATTTTCTAAATCAATAATTTTACTATCAGTTTTGGCAACACCAGAAGCAAGTAGAGCCAAGATATGTCTTGGATAAGCTGCACATAGATTCAAATCACTTGGATCAGTAAAATTATAATTATAAATATAATCGTAGAGTGAAGTATTTGAATTAGCATTTTTTATATCTTGGGCGTATTGATTGTTTGCACCAAAAGACATCGCTATCCAGTCACTCGTGCCACCATCCAAAATACTACCATTTTCATTTTGTTGTGTTTTGAAATAATTCAATATTTTGTTGACTGCTTCAGAAATTTGAGTTGGAGTAGGTGAGTGGTCTACAACTGTATTGGAAGAGCTACCACCCCCAGAGCTTGGATTTTCTATTATATTATTTTCTGTTGAAGTTGAAATAGTACTTGTGATAGATATTGTCACACCTGGCCAGTAATCATCTGGTAATGTTAGATAATAAGTTCCAGTTGTTGTATTGTTGAAATAAACTTCACCTAAATCATTGGTAGTACTTGAGGAAAAAATTTGTGGTGGCCAATTTGAATAATCAGAAGCAATTGGTTCTGTCATCAAAATTTCTTGAGCTATTTTATTTTGCCAAGTATTATTTGTAAAATCGTATTCTTGCAAAGTGGAAGTCACTGTTTCGTCAGTTGTGTATTCATTTTTTTCTGTATTTAGTTTGTATCTGTCACCAAAGTAAATATAAATATTTTCATCACCAGTAAGTTCATAAGTATCCATACTGTTGTAAGGATATTGTCCATTGATAGTGTACTGCCAGTTGTCACAAGCTTCTGTAGTTGTAGAAAATTGCAAAGTAATACAACGTAAATAAAAACTATTGTAATAAGAGTTGAATTGATCATCAGTTATTGAAAAATTTGTACTAAAAGCATCAGCTCTCACCAGAGCAGAAAAAACTGTGGAAGTTATTAGTGGATAATCAAGATTATTTATTTCATCATGATAAGTTGTGGTGGTTAGTTCAATACTTCCTGAATAAACGATTTCATCATTGTAGCGGACTGTCAAATTTACACTTGGTAATGTAATATTGGAATTATTTGTCGTAGTATTTTCTAAACCTGAATCTGTACTAGACACAATCACAATATCTGTAGTCGAACTTGTTGTTACATTGCTATCTGTACTCGTCGTTTCGGCATGAACAAAATTAAAAGCTGACAGGCTTACAATTGTTACGGCTGTAACAAAAAGAAATTTAGAAAGTACTTTCTTCATATTTCCATTCTATATTATCATTTGAATTAATTTTTTGGACAGATACTCCTGCTTGAGCACTTTGTCCATTGAGGTAATAAACCCAATATTTACCTTTTTTATTATCATTTTTGATACCATTTATCTCAGTAATGAAAAACCCTATACCAGAATAATTTGTTCCAGAAAATCTGAAATCACTTTCAGTTTGTAACTTGTCCAGCAAGTCTTTCAAAACACTTCCTTCTTTTTCAAAACCAATTATATAATTTTTTCCATCAACTGTAATTGTGGCAGAGTAGGGAAGATTTTCAACTATTTTTTCTCCTGTTGATGTTGTAAAGGTGTCTTCTTCTTTATTATTTATCTCCAAATTTATTTCACTTTCTTTATTTTTTGGAGAATTCTTTGTTGCTTCTTTTTTAGTTGCAACATTATTTTCTATCAGCTCTGCAGGTTCAATAATTTGCGAAATAGAGTTTTCTGTTATTTGATTTTTGTTTTCTGATATTTTATTTGGAGCAAAAGCTTCATAAGTGAAATAGGTCGTACCAAGAAGCAATATTAGAAATATTGTTAGGTGCAACCAAATTTTATTTTTGGGCATAAAAAAACTGCTTTATGGAGCAGAAAAGATATTTGAAATCTTATTTGTCAAAAAATAAGAATTATATTCCTGCTCGGGATAATTATATTTGAAGACCGGACTCCCAACTTCGCTCGAGCTTCGTCGGACAAGCTTTTCTATTTTTTAGAAAACAACTTGTCTGGCGTAGCCTTAGGGGCGAAGACAGATTACCGTTGCGGCACAGTGGAGGAATTCCCGCCCGCCTGGGGTGGGTCACCTCACTTCCAACAAATATAAATTGTTTTGTAAGTGTTGTTATCTTATTCTTTTTATTATTTTATGTCAAATTTTGCTTGTTAATAATACATTGACATATTCATTTTAGACTTGTTATAATAGCAAAGTAATTTTTAATTTTTAATTTTTGATTTATGAATGTAAAATATTCACTTTTAGGAGTTGTCGCTATTTTGGCTCTGCTTGGGGCTGGTTGTACACAAAGTATTAGTTTAAATAACAATGCTAATGGTAATTCTCAAAAACAAATAGATACACAAAAAACGTTGGGGGTAGGTAGTAAGGTTTTTGCTGAGTGGAAAGATAAAACTTGGTATCATGGTACTGTAAATAATACTTGTGAACAAGGTTTTAATATTTTGTTTGATGATGGAAATCAAAAATGTGTGAGTCAAGATCAAGTTTTTTTTGACAAATCTCCAAATGTTGAAGATGTAAAAGTAGGTACAAAAGTAATTGCTAAGTGGACAGGTATCGCTTATTATGATGCTGAGGTGATAAAAATTATTGGTGACAAGTATACTGTTCGTTATTATGATGGTATGGAAAGAGATGTTACTTTATCAGAAATGGTTTTGGATACTCGTACCCAAGTTCGTGGGGGTGAAGAAGCTGAGAAAGGAAAAGTTGTCGTTGGTGATTTTAAAGTAGGGGACAAAGTCGTCGCAGAGTGGGTGAGTGCAGATGCCTTGTATAGTGCAGAAATAATTGGAAATTGTGAAAAGGGTGTCAATGTTAGATATTATGATGAAAAAGAAAAATGTTTGGCAGAAAATCAACTATTGGCTGATGTCGCTCCTACAACTAGGCAGGAGGTTGGTACAAAAGTTTTGGTGAGAGATAGCAATACTAATAATTTTTTTGCAGGAGAGATTACTAAAGTCGGTGGTGAAGGTTATGAAATAAAATATAATGCTTACGGAAAAGAAGAAACAAAGGATTTTGAACCAGAAAATGTTAGAGTTGATAATCGTAAATGAGTGAAATAAAGAAATTAAAAAGCCACTCTTATTAAGAGTGGCTTTTTGTTTAGGACTTTTTCAAGGAATCTCTTATTTCTCTTAGTAATTTTACTTCTTCGCTTGGTTCTTTTGGTTTGGCTTCTTCTTTTTTCTTGAATCTATTTATTTGTCTGACTATGAAGAATATTGAAAAAGAAATAATCAAGAAGTCGAGGATAGTATTGATGAAAGCACCATAGTTGAGAGTGACGGCCTCTGCTGTGTCTGTGGCTTTTTTTAGAGTGACAGCCAACTTTGAGAAGTCTACACCACCTGACAATACCCCAATTGGTGGCATGATAATATCTTTGACAAGAGAAGTAACTATTTTTCCAAAAGCGCCACCGATTACCACGGCAATTGCCAAATCCATGACGTTGCCTTTTATGGCAAATTTTTTGAATTCTTTGAGCATAATTATTTAATTATTAAAGGTTTACTAAAGAATGTGTTATCAACAACTAAAACATTATCTCGAAGTTGTTGACGCATATTTACTAATTCTGAGAATTGATAAAAAAAGTTTACTTTTTGATCTTTTAAAGTTGTGTTTGATGTAGGTTTGTCACGCAAGACAAAGTTGGTAAAACTTTCAGCAATATCTTCAGCTTGGTCAGTGGCAGCATAAGGAGTTACAAAGTTGTCGGTGTGATCTTCATAAAAATAATAAATTTCGTCTTCGTCACCAGTGTCTATAGCATCTAGCCAATTATCAAAATCACTTTCTTTTGTCATCATAGATAGATTCTCAAATTGATTATAATATGATGTGACATATGGGCAACCTTCTGATATCAAACTTGTTTCACATTCATCTTCGTAATAAATACCGTGATCTACTTGACGTTCGTTTAAAGTAATTAAATGTCCAAATTCATGAACAACTGTATAGATGAAATCCATACTATCAAATACTTTACCATTTTTTAAAACATCAGCTGGATCAACATATATTTCCCAAGTATTGGTGTCACTTAGGTGCATAGAAGCAAGATTCCCTTCTGGTCCATCTGTATTTATGATGAATTTTTTTATATAATTTTTTTCTGGTATGTTACTAAAAATTTCAGAAGTATAATTCCAGATAAATTCATGTTCATCAATATTGTTTACTTCTTGTTTATATTTTGCTGTTTTATTTAAATAGTCTTGTTGTAAAGTGTTATCTGTGTTTATTAGATATGTTACAAGGTCAGTACCATTTTCTTCTTCGTCTGTGTATTCTAAATTATCTAAGTAAGAAACAATATTGTTATTTTCTAATAGTTGATTAGTTGTGTTTTCATTTTCTTTCAGTGTGTTATTCAATTCATCGTCTAGATTACCTAGTTCATCTTCAAAATTTATATCATTCATTCCCAAATCATCATATTCTTCATCGTAAGGTAAGAAGTAGAGGATTACAAAAAATATTAATATCAAAGCCAAAATGCCAGAAATAATTTTCCAAAGATGTTTTTTGAAAAAAGATGGTGCTGGAGCTATTATCGGTGGTGGAGTTTCTGGGGATGAATTATTTGGATTTAAATTATTGGTTGTCTGACTTGGCAAATTATTTTCTTCCATATTTTTTATTAGTAAATTAATATGTACTAATTTTATCAGAAAGACAGTTTGTCAGCAAGTTCTATCTAAAACAAAAAAGACCTTTTGTTAAGGCCTTTTTTAAATTTATTTATGATTGTTGATATTTGAAAGATTTTTTCATGGCTTTCCAGAAAACTTCTTTGTTGACACAATGAGGATTAGTGCCATCACAATCTTTGTTTTCTAAGATGTTGCCATATTTGGCAAAGGTGTTTTTGTCTTCGTACATATAAGGATCTTTTTGTAGATTGGCTGTGACTGCGGCGTGAGCTTTGTCGATGTCGCCACCAGCTTTGGCTAATTCTTCTTCCATACCAAGATTGTAAGCTCGGACGAGACCGCGAAATTCAGCTGATTTGGCTTCTTTTTGGACTGTTTCAAGGGCTTCGCCAAGTATGGCCGTAGTTGCTCCGGCAGCGTCTGACTCGACTAGTTCGAGCAATTCTCCGAAGGCGGCTTTCTTTGCTTCATCGGTTATTTTGTCAATGATGTCATCTTTTATTTGATCTTTTATCCGACCTGTTTCTCTGTCGAAATCTTGTTGTTCTTGACTCAAGCCTTTGTCAATCGCTGCTTGTCTTTCAAGCATTCTTTCATATATCAAAAGTGATTCATCGTATTTTTTTTCTTTTTCAGTCGGGTTTGCATTCCAGAATTTTAGATAATCTTTGGCTTCTCCAAGTTTTTCATTCCAACGCAATTTCACTAGTTCGGAAGCTTCTAGATTTTCTATATCGTTTTTTGGATCATTTTTGTAAGCAAGCATTTCACTGATAGCTTTGTATTCTTTTTCACTAAGCTTTTCACCTTTTTCACGCAAACTGTCGTTTAGAGCTGTGAGAGAATTTTTGGTTTTCTCATCTATTTTTCCTTTAGCATAGTCTAGAGCAGTTTGTTTGTTCATTGGGTCTGTGAGAGATTCGTATTCTTTTTTGTTTTCGTCATTGATTACTTCCATGTAATCTTTTTTAGTTTTTTCAAGAGCATCCAATTGTTTTTGCAAATCGGCATCTGGATTATCAGCCAATTCTTTTTTCAAAAAATCAATTTGTTCGTCTATTTCGATGACTCTTCCTGGATAGACAGATGGGCCAACTTGTGAAATACATTCTGCTTTGTCAGCTCCTGTTAACTCTACACAACCAGAAGGGTTTTTGAATTTTACCGAAGTGTTGAGTAAACATTCTTCTTTGGTATATGAATACATGCCACCTTCTATTTTGTCACAAGCTCCAAGGTCGCCGGTATTTTCCGCAATACGTAAGTAGCATTTGTCTTTTGGTGGGTTGGATCCTGAATCTGCAAAATCTTCGCCTTTAATTTTTTCACAAGTATCAGGATTAGCGTCTTGAATAGCTACATTTTGCATACAGTGGTCTGGATTGTCATAAAATTGGCAAGCCCATTCATTTATAGTTCCTACACAACCTGTGAGGAATAGGGGAGCAATTATAATAGTAGCTGCCAGTGCAGATTTTTTGGCTAGACTTTTGCTAATTAACATTTTGATGACGATTACTAGAGCCCAAATAGCAAGTAACCAAAACAAAAATTTGGTGGTGGATAATAATGGTACGCCAATGTAGTAAATAACACCTCTACCAATGTCAGTATATTTGTTTTCAAAATAAACTAATTGTCTAGCAAAAAAATACCAAGGCAAACTCATAAGTAGGGCGATGGCTGGGAAAATTAGTTTGCAATCTTTCAATTTGGTTTTTTTCAAAATAAAATAAACAATGTATCCTCCAAGCATAGAGATGAAACCAAGTGCAAGTCCAGCAAAAATACTATATTTACTAAAAATTTTAGTTATACGAGCATCGGTAATATCAGCGTATTTGATATTTGCCAAATCATAAGCAAAAAAATAAAAAAGACCGCCAAAAACGATCAAGAACAAGAAAGGCATGAGAGTAGAATGCAAAAGGCACTTCTTTGGCTTTTTGTCTTTTTTTTCTTTGGGAACTTCTTCCAACTTTGGTTCTGTTTGGGTTTGTTCCACAATTTCTTCTTCCATATGATTTGGGATTAGCTACCTTGTTTTAATTGAGGTAGGGTTAAGTAATGGATTAATTTGTAAATTTTGTCTATTAATACTAGTATAGCACTTTGATTTTTAAGGATTGACGGCAAGAACTCCCTGTGATGTCCGACGCAGGACTCACAGGGATGAATTGCCGACCAAGGCGTTGGAAAAAAGTAGAATAATGTTATATAGTAGTATATATGACAACAAATATAGAAGAGGATATCTGGCATTGGCATCATAATGTATCAGAATGCTATTACCATATCCAATTAACAATAAAATATCGGAAGTCAATGTTTAACGATAAGATAGAGAAGATATTGTTAGAAACAATAAAAGGCTTCAAAGAACGATATACAATAGAAATCAGCCATGTAGGCTTTGATCAAAATCACGTGCATGTATTATGTAGATTTTTGCCAAAATATTCGGGAGGTCAAGTGATAAGATTAATAAAGATGATAACCGCAAAACAACTATTTAGACAAGTACCAGAGATAAAGAAAGAACTATGGGGAGGTGAATTTTGGACAGATGGCTATTACATTGCTACAGTAAGCGGAAAAGGTGATAAAAAAATTATAGAGAAATACATCGAGAATCAAGGAAGATCAAAGGATATTAAACAGTTGAAATTATTTGATTTATAGCAAAATATGCTAAATAGCATAGACGCCCTGTGATGTCCCGCAGGACTCACAGGGTTAATTCACATAAAACTGTTTGTGTTGATAAGATTTTTAAGGGAAAATAAAAACCAGCTAGGTTTTTTAGTTGGTTTTTATGGTAGGATTTTTTTGAATTGCGTATAATGTGGCGCGGATGATCCGACGTGTACTGAACAAAACCCGAAGGAAGTTTTGTGAAGGACATGTTGGATATCCGCTGTTATGTTGAGTCACGTAGCGGAGCGGAGTGATGAGACAGAACGGCGGAGGTATCCGCGCCACATTATGATTGAATACACGTAGCGGAGCGGAGTGATTCAATCATAACGTTCGCGTATATCTGATGTTTTGCGGAGCGTAGCGGAGCAAAATATGGGTCGAGCGACGGCAGGAGCGAGCCAGATATACGCTGTTGTGCGAGGGTGAGCGACGTTAGGAGCGAAAGTGCAACGACCCCAAAGCGTATTTTTCAATATTTTTTCATTCCTTATTATTTTGTTGAAGAATTTTATCATTTTATTGGAATTTTTATTTTTTCGTTTTTCTTTTTCCAAGAGGGGTTTAGGGGTGAATTGGAAAAAGAAAAACACCTTATTCTTCTTTCCAGTGATCTACCCACCTATCATAAGCGTTATAGTCAACTGAATCGTCTCTGCTCCAATCAATTTCAATTTTTTTAGTCGTTGGGTGTTCAACGAGTTTATTTATAGCTTCATTCGTGATTTCTACACCCCTTGGATTTGTTCCTTGTTTTGGAAGTTTAAAATAAAACTCTTTGCCGTGTTTAGATAGTATTTCTTGCTGTCCTTCTTTTGATAAAAGATACATAGCTCCTTTTCCGCCCCAATTAATATGGACAAACAAAATATCGCAGTTAGGGGAATAATTATTTATAAATTCTAACGCTTTTTGTGCGTCAACCGTCCAAATAAGTTTAACACCAACAATTTTTTTGTTCGTTACTGTTTTGATAGAAATTGGCTCATCAAAAACAATTACATCAGTTTCACTTTCAGTTATTCCAATATCTGTTTTAATATTTTCTTCGCCAAATTTATAAATAAGCAAAGCTATTACTATTCTTTCTCTTGCTGAGCCAATTTCCATTCCAAGTTTCCCATCACGAGAATTATCTATCTCAGCAAGTTGAAATAAATAAGGTAATTTTTCTTTAATTTTTTTGATAAGGTATTTTTCATCAAAAAGTTCATGTATTTTTTTAGTCATAGTTATCCCAAATTAGTATTTAAAAATATTTCAATCGCTTCGGCTAAATGCCAACCAAAAACAGGAGGAACAGCATTTCCAATTTGTTTGTAGGCACTTGAAGTTGAAGGATAAAATATAAAATCATCTGGAAAAGATTGTATTCTCGCAGCCTCTCTTGCAGAAAGTCTCCTTTTCTCATTCCAATGAAATTCAATATTTCCATGATGTTCAGCTCTCATTGTTGGACCAGGTTGATCTTTAGAAACAGCATTATTCCCTTGCCCTTTATTTTTTTTCGCTTTTGACCAAAAATGATTTGCAAACTCTCCCTCTTTTATATTTTCTAAATCACCAATGGCTTTTTCTAAAGTAATCCAATTTTTTTCATTTAATACTGGTTTTGGAAATATAAATTCAGGTAGTATGTCTTTTTTTGTTCCTATAATTACAACTCTTTCTCTTTTCTGAGGAACTTCAAAATCTGCTGTTAAAAAAAGTTTATAAGAAACATTATAGCCAAGCTCTCCAAAATCTTTGATTATTTGTTCAATAGCTCCTCCGTCATTCATTGTTAATAATCCTTTTACATTTTCTGCTAAAAATAACTTTGGCTTTGTTTTTTTTATTATCTCTCCCATGCTTTGATATAATGTTCCTCTTTTTGCTTCAAAACCTCTTCTTTTTCCTGCATGGCTAAAATCTTGACAGGGAAATCCACCTACGACAATATCTACATTTTCAGGGAGAGGGCTATCAAACATTCCCATTTGATTATTTTTTATAATATCTCTTATGTCGCCACACACAATTCCATGATGAAAATTTTTACTAAAAGTATGACAAGCATTTGCATCAATATCATTTGCCCAAGCAATATCAAAATTGTGTTTCTTATATTCTTTATTCAAAAATGTGAAACCACCCAAAAATCCGAGGTCTAAGCCTCCACATCCAGTGAATAAAGATAGTATAGAATACTTTTTTTTCATAAATAATTTCCTTAATTGAGTTAAAACTCTCTTTTATAGTATAACGAAAATGTCATTTTTTTCTATTCCAAATTAAAATAAATCATTTTTTGCGGAGGAACGGAGCAAAAAATATCCGCTTATCCCCCTCTTTAAAATAAAAAATAAAAATTCCATTTCTTTTTAAATTCTTCAACAAAATTCTTTATTAGAGAAAAAATATTGAAAAATATGTCGCACAACTGGTATATAATCAGAATAACTCTTGATTTTGTCACTATATTGTAGTATAATCAGAACGTTTTTATTATCAATATATGCCAGGACTTATTGAAATTATAACAAAAGAAATGAAATTACGCAATTATAGTGTACACACAATAAAGGCTTATAGTAGCGTAGCGCGTAATGTTTTTGATCATTTTGGGAAACCTTTGAGAGATATTTTGCAGACAGAAATAAAGGACTTTTTGTTTTTGAAAAGCGAAAGAGGTTGTAGTCATCAGACGTTGTCTTTGTATGCCAATGCTTTGAATTTTGTTTATCTTGATATTTATAAACAGAAAGATTTTGAAAAATTACACCATCCAAAAAAGTCAAAAAAATTACCAGTAATTTTGAGTAGAGATGAGATTGACAAGATACTTTCACAGATTAAAAATGAAAAACATAAAATGATGTTGAGTTTGGCTTACGCTGTTGGGTTACGAGTAGGTGAAGTGGTTTCTTTGAAAATAAAAGATATTGATTTTGATAGATGTTGTATTCATATCAAAAATGCCAAAGGAAAAAAGGATAGAATAACAATTTTACCCAAAAACTTAGCAAAAAAATTGCAAGATAGTTTTGTGACGGCTGACAAAAATTCTTTTGTCTTTGCAAGCGCTAGAGGAGGCAAACTCACTACCGCCACTCCACAAAAAATTTTTTATAATGCCATAAATAAAACTGAAATAAAAAAAGAGGCAACTTTTCATTCTCTGCGTCACAGTTTCGCGACACACTTGCTGGAAAATGGTACAGATATTAGACATATACAAAAATTATTGGGACACTCTAATATTAGGACTACACAATTATATACTCAAGTTTCCAATCAAAGTATTTTGGATATAGAAAGCCCTTTTGACTTATAAAATATGATATTCAAAAATAAAACAAAACCAATTCTAGCACTAGCCCCTATGGCCGACCCCGCCCTTCGCGAAGGGCGGGGCAGGCCCCTTAATTTTACTTTATGATATTTGAAAATCGTTCACAACCTATTCTCGCATTAGCTCCTATGGCCGACCCCGCAGAACTTGTTTCACAGTTTGCGGGGCGAGAATCTTAATTTTACGTTATGATATTTAAAAACGACAATAGACCTTTGTTAGCACTTGCTCCTATGGCCGACATGACGGACTGGGCTTTTGGACAAATCTGTCGCCAGGTAGCTGGAGATGATTTTGTGATATTTCGTGAAATGGTCAGTTCAGAAGCAATTGTGAGAACCAATGAAAAGACTCTGCGAATGTGTAAATTCGATGAAAATGAACATCCTATCATCCAACAAGTTTTCGGAGCTTATCCAGAAATCGTGGTCAATGCAGCGAAGCTTATTATAAAAAATTACAAATCAGACGGGATAGATGTGAATATGGGTTGTCCAGTGCCAAAAATAGCTGGGAAAGCCGATTGTGGCGCTGCATTATTAAAAGACCCACAAAGGGCTTATGACATAGTAAAAGCTCTAAAAAAGGCAGATTTGGGCGTTACAATTAGTATTAAGACTAGATTGGGCTGGACAGACAATGACGATATTTTGACATTTGCGCCACTGATGGAAAAAGCTGGTGCTGACTTCATTTCAATTCATGGTCGTACTAGACAAGAAGGTTATACGGGTATTTCTGACTGGGAAAAAATCGCTCAAGTAAAAAAACTGGTTAGTATTCCAGTCTTTGCCAATGGTGATGTAAAAACTCAAGCAGATATTAAGCGTTGTGTAGAAATTACTGGAGCTGATGGCATTATGATCGGCAGGGGAGCGCTTGGTAATCCGTGGATTTTCAAAGGTCTAGATAGAGAAGATGTGCCACTAGACGAATTGAAACGCGTGGTGATAGAACACGCCAAATTACACATTCAACATTACGGAGAAAAAGCTATTACGACTTTTCGCAAACATCTGTCTTATTACTTCAAAGGTATGGCAGATATGAAAGAATTTAGAAGTGAATTGGTAAGAGTGAAGAGTTTGGAAGAGTTGACTGATATTATAAAAAAAATCCCTGGTTAAGGGATTTTTTTATATTTTATATTTTTTTTATTTCTTCTAAAGTTATATCTTCCTTAATTCTTAAAGCTTTTTTTGGAATGTTATCAAATATAATGTAGAACCTCTCTTTGCCATCTTTTTGGCCTTGGTATATTTTTCCTCGTATTGCGTGGCGATAGAGGTCACACACTGGTTTTGATAGATCTATATTTTTTATTTCTTCTTCTGTAGCTTTTTCAATTCCTTCGTCATCTTCTAAAAGAGGTAATAGTTTTTTTTGTCTTGTTTCCAAAGATTCTCTAGTTTTTATATATTCTTCCCAACTAAGTGAACTTATATCATTATTTGTGCCTTTGGGATTGAAAATTGAAGGTGTTCCATTTTCTATAGTCATAATTTTTGGATTAAAATTAATTATTTTTTTCTTTTTTGTTTAAGTCTATCTGCCAATTGAGCCCAATTGTCTTTGTTTTTAATTTGTCCCAACTTTTGATCTATTGTCTCTTTCAATTTGTTTATATCAGTTGCATAAATATTATCATTATGATTCCCTGAGGTATTCAGTAAGAGTCTCATTTCTGTTATATCAAGATGTTTGACTTTGTTTTTATGATCAAGACTATCAGTATACATGAAATATTTTTTACCATTTATTGTCGCTCTTACTAGGTATCCTTTTATACCTGCAAAATTAAAATTTCCGTTATCTCCCAAAGATATTGTATCTTGTATTTGTATATCTTGAAAATATTTATCTATACTTTCGAAGTCTATTTCATCAGGCTTACTCTCTGTAAATAATGTTTCAAAAAAATATTTGTGCATTTTATTTTTTAATTCTTGTTCTTTTGGTGATACTTTCTCTGGGGCTTCTTCTGTTGTTTTCGGTCTTGTTTTTTGGGCAATTGTTGTATTGTCAATTTTAGGTAATTTTTTACTTAGATCTAAGTTTGTTTGTGTAGCTCTAATCTGTTCTTTTTTATTTTTTTCTAGACTTTTTAAATCTGCTATGACTTCAGAATCATTGATCATACCGTTTTTTGCCATATCTAACTCATTCATTCTACTCATATTACTTAAATCTTAATTTGAAAATAATTAAAAAGAATTCTATGATATCTTTTTTACTTAATTTTGATTTCCCTTCCATTCTGTCAATAAATGTAACAGGAATTTCTTTGATTGTAAAGTTGGCTTTTTGAGTTTTGTACAGAAGTTCTTCTTGGAAAGCATAGCCGTTACTATTTATTTCATCCAAATTTAGCGTTTTTAAAACTTTTGAGTTGAAACAGCGAAATCCAGCTGTGACATCTTTGGCTTTCAAACCAAGTAAAGTCCTAGAAAGCCACATTGCTCCATTGCTCATAAATTTTCTTGTCCAACCCCAGCCGATGACTTTCCCACCTGGTATTTTCCTTGAACCAATTACTAGGTCAAAATTTTTGGCAGTTTCTATCATCTTTGGTAAATCATCAGGATCGTGAGAAAAATCAGCGTCCATTTCAAAAATATAATCAGCTTGCATTTCTAGCGCTTTTTTGAATCCTGCAATATAAGCTGATCCAAGACCTAGTTTGCCTGCTCGTTCTATAATATTTAGAGGATATTTGTTTTGTAAATTTTTTACAACTTGAGCAGTACCATCTGGAGAGTTGTCATCGACTACCAAAATTTCTAAACCAGAGATATTTAGAGCAAAAATTTTTGTGATTAATTTTTCAATATTTTCTTTTTCGTTGTAGGTAGGGATGATGATAACTATTTTCATAATTATTTTAAACTTTTTTTTGAGAGCAAACTAACAAATTTTGCATCAGCAAAGAAACTGTAATAGGACCAACACCTCCAGGAGTTGGGGTAATGTAACTAGCTTTTTTGATAGCTTCGGCAAAGTTTACATCGCCATACATTTTTTTATTGGCAAAAGCAATACCGGTGTCAATAATTATGACATTTTTTTTCAACATATTTTTGCGTATCAGATCTTTTTTGCCGACAGCAGATACTATGATATCTGATTTTTTTAATATTTTTTTCAAATCTTTGGTGTGTTCATTACAAGTAGTGATTGTTGCTTCTTTGTTGAGGAGCATAATAGAAAGAGGTTTGCCAACTAGAGCACCAGCACCAACAATGGTAATATTTTTACCTTTGACATTTAGTTCGATACTTTTGAAAATTTCGAGTACTGCTTGAGGCGTTGGGGGAGTGAAATCAGCTGTTTTCATAACAAGTTTACCAATGTTGGTATTGGTAAGACAATCTACATCAATATCAGGAGAAACAGCATCTAGTACTTCTGGAGTGAAGAGTGGCTCAGGAAGTGGAAGCTGAACAATCATACCTCTGATATTTTTTTCTTTTTTCTGAATTTCTTTGATACTTTTTACCAATTTTTCTTTTTCAATATTGGCTGGAAAATTATATATTTCAAAATCAATACCAGCATAATTGGCAGCTTCTTTCTTTTTATTCACATAAGTTGTAGAAGGTTTGTCGCTACCAACAAAAATAACAGCAAGTTTTGGTTTGAAGTTTAGTTTACTTATGTCTAGCTTTACTTCGTCTAGAATGTCTTGTGCAATTTTTTTCCCATTAATAATTTGTGTCATAAAAATTTCTATATTTATCCGCGTTATAATCAATTTAATCCGCGCTTATTAACCTAGAGAAAACTTTTCAAAATAAATTTTACTTTTTGGTACACCTAATTCTTTTAGAGTATTTAATACCATTTTGGACATCGGTTTTGGACCACAAAGGTAGAAATCTCTTTCCATATAGTCTGGTACATATTTTTTCAATTTTTTTGCATCCATATATCCATGTTCATCAACACCATTTTCTTCGGCACTTAATACATTTACCACTTTTATATTTTTTTCTTGAAATTTTGGTAATTCTTGACGGAAAATCATATCTTGAGTTGTTCTTGTACAATTGAAAAAGATAGATTCATAATTTGCATCCATATTTGAAAGAATAGAACGAATCGGAGTAATTCCCACACCACCAGAGATAAAAGCTAATTTTTTATTTTGTGTTCTTTTGGTAGTAAATATGCCGTGAGGACCATCTATGATTACTTTTGTTCCTGGTTTAATCTCAGACATTTGAGATGTAAAATCTCCAAGATTTTTGACAGTTATGCGCAAGAGTTTTTCAATTGGATTAGAAGAAAAAGAAAAAGGATGAGCTTGCAAAAAGCGTTTTTTGTCCAAAAATCTCCAGATAGCGAATTGTCCAGCTTCATATTTGAATTTATCTAAATTTTTACCAGATATATAAACAGAAAAAGTATTATCATTTTCTCGCTCTATTTTTTCGACCACAAATTGATGTTTATAAAAATAATAGCCTGGTAAGAAAAAGCGATAGAAAAACAAATTACCAAGTGCAAAAGTGTAAAGTAAAATCCAGTAACCTTGGAAATAAATATTGCTGATAAAATCAACACCAAGTTCCATCTGATGTTCAAAAGCAAGTAAAATCGCTAGATAAGAAGATAAATGTACAATATACCAAGTTTCGTATTTTAGTCTTTTGAAAACAATGACTAATGAAGATACAAACACAAAAGTAAAAAGTAGGACAGCAATGATTGCAGGAAGAAGTTCAAAATATTTTATAAAATTAGCTATTTGTGCGAAGAATCCAATATTTCCATCAGCATATCCGACAACAACAAAAAGAGCGTGAGCAAAGATAAAAAATAGACTTAAAAAAGCTGTTAGATGGTGAGCATGTGATAATTTATCCAATCCATATAATTTTTCAATCCATTTTACCCGTCCTATCAAAATCAATTGTAGTAGTACAAAAAACACTGAGAGTAACCCAGAAATTCTGGCTATAGCAACAAAAGTTTCAGATTTTTCTCTTGTCAGCATTGAACCTGAATTGTGAAACCAAAAGTAGGAAATAATGCCAAGATTAAGTAAAAGAAAGATATTTAGTAAGGTTTTTTTCATATTTATCTATAATATATTTATTGACGAAATTATTATATACTTTCTTGGCTAAAATATCAAGTTTTTATTGTTTTGTTTCAATATAAACTAAATGAAACGAAGTTACTTATTTTGTAGATACTTATCCCCAGTTGACCCTCTTGCAGATAACTAATACTATATTAGTATAATTTATCTAATTTTTAATATAAGAAAATATGCAAAAAAAATTTTTGAGTTTAGTTGGCATTTTTGGCGCGACTTTACTATTGGGTGCTGGTTGTAATTATACTGCTAATACTGATACAAGTTCAGGTGGCGATAGTATAGTTACACAGGAAGAAAATAATATGATGGAAAACGTTGAGGGTGAGGTGGTAATAGACGTAGATGGTCAAAACTTTAGTTTTTCACCAAGTGAGATAAAAGTAAAAAAAGGTGACAAAGTAACTATCAATTTCAAAAGTGCAAGTGGCTTTCATGATTTCGTGATAGATGAATTTGCTGTCGCTACCAAACAAGTCCAAACAGGTGGGGAATCATCTGTTACTTTCATCGCTGACAAAGCTGGTACATTTGAATTTTATTGTAGTGTAGGAAAACATAGAGAGATGGGTATGGTTGGTACTTTGGTTGTGGAAGATGGTGACGTTATGGTGGGAGGTACTAGTCTTTCTGGTTCACCGGAAGCTATGCAAAACGATACAGATCTGAGTGGAGAAGTAAATCTAGATGTAGATTTGTCAGGTGATATGATAAAACAAGTAGGCGACAAAATGATGAAAGATGATGAAGAAGATAAAATGATGAAAGAATCCGCTGGTATTTACGAAGATTATAGTGCTGACAAATTAGCTTGGGCTGATAGTGGTAAAGTAGTTTTATTTTTCAAAGCTAGTTGGTGTCCAAGTTGTAATGCTCTCAACAAAGATGTAGAAGCTCATTTGAGTGAAATACCTGCTGGAGTGCATATTCTAAAAGTTGATTATGACAATTCTACTGAACTCAAGAAAAAATATGGTATCACTTACCAACATAGTTTTGTTCAGGTAGATAGTAAAGGTAAACAGATTGCAAAATGGGCAGGTAGTTCTACTTTGTCAGACTTGGTAAAAAATATTAAATAATTAAATTATGACTTTACTCGTCGTAGCCTTCATCGCTGGTCTGCTAACTATTTTGGCGCCGTGTGTTTTGCCACTCTTGCCAATCATTGTTGGTAGATCAGTCAATGGACAAGATAAATACAAACCACTTATTGTTAGTGCGTCTCTCGCTGTTTCTGTGGTTTTGTTTACTTTGCTTTTGAAATCGAGCACAATATTTATCAATATTCCACAAAGCACTTGGAGTTATATTTCTGGTGGAATTATCATTTTCTTTGGTCTTATTACAGTTTTTCCAGAAATTTGGGAAAAGATTTCTCTAAAATTAAATTTTAGTAACAAATCAAATCAATTGCTTGGTAAATCAGCTCAGAAAAAAGGTGTGGTTGGAGATATTTTAGTCGGTGCGGCTTTGGGCCCGGTATTTTCTAGTTGTAGTCCTACTTATTTTCTGATTTTGGCCACAGTCTTGCCTCAGAGTTTTGCAAAAGGTATTTTGTACTTAGTTGTTTATGCTCTTGGCGTTTCTGTTATGTTATTAGCCATTGCTTTCATTGGACAAAAGCTGGTGAAAAAACTTTCTGGTTTTGCCGATCCAAAAGGAAAATTCAAGAAAACTCTGGGAATTATTTTTTTAGTTGTAGGTATTGCAATTTTCACAGGTTTTGATAAAAAAGTAGAAACAGCAATTCTAGAAAGTGGTTTTTATGATATCACTGGTTTCGAACAAAGACTTTTGACAAATCCAATGGAAAATAAAATAGAGAGTGATGGAAATATGGACTTAAACAAAGATGGCGCAACAGAAATGAGTAAAGGAAATCTTTATCCAAAATATGAAGAGTTGGTAAATCCAAGTGGTTTTGTCAATTCTGAACCTTTTAAACTTGGTGACATTGTTGGTAAAAAAGTAGTGTTGTTAGATTTTTGGACTTATAGCTGTATCAATTGTCAGCGTACATTGCCATACATGCGTGCTTGGTATGAGAAGTATAAGGATCAGGGTTTGGAAATTGTGGCTATTCACACGCCAGAATTTGCCTTTGAAAAACTTCATGACAATGTGGTGAAAGCCGCCGAAGATTTTGGTCTTACTTATTCGATTGTGCAAGACAACGAATATGCGACTTGGCGTGCTTATGGTAATCAGTTTTGGCCACGTAAATATCTGATAGATGTCGATGGCTATATTATTTATGATCATATCGGAGAAGGTGGCTATGCTGAGACAGAAAAAGCTATCCAAAAAGCGCTCAAAGAACTTCACGATAGAGAAGATTTCTCTGGTGAAATAGATACTAGTATTAGCAAAGTAGAAGCAGATACGTCTCATGCGCAGAGTCCAGAAACTTATTTTGGTTCGGCTCGTAATAAGAATTTTGTCAATGGTGAACGTGGTAAATCTGGATTGTTTACTTATGAGTTACCTGATAGCTTTTCACCTGATAAACTTTATTTGGGAGGGGAATGGCTACTAGAAGAAGAATTTGCAACAACCAAACAAACAGGAAATAAAATTGTTTTTAAATACAGAGCCGACAAAGTATTTATCGTCGCAGAAGCTGATGATTCTACTGAATTGGAAATCCGTCGTGACGGTCTTCTTGTTTCAGACAACGCTGGAAAAGATGTTGTAAATGGTATTGTCACTGTACAAGATAGCAAACTCTACAATTTGATTGATGAAAAAAATGGAGCAAGCGAACATACGCTGGAAATTACCGTGAAGAAAGCTGGGGTGAGAATTTATACTTTTACTTTCGGCTAATTTCATAAAAGCATTAAAACATAAAAACACCATGATTGTGGTGTTTTTTGTTTGACAAAATTACTTAAATAAACTATTAATTAACTTTGATTATCCTCCGTAAGGTGCGGAGGAAGGAGGGAAATTTTGACGTGTAAAGACGTCAAAGAAATAGTTCGAGCCGTCGTATTGGTGGCTCGACGTGAGTTTCGCGGTTTTCGGCGGGAGGTCGAAAGACTTCTCGCTGAGAGGAGGGAAGAAAAAAAAAGAAAGAAATGAGGAGGCATGCCATGCGTCCGCGTCGGACTTCGGTTCGACGCGGACGTAGGCACACAAACAAAAAATATAAAACAAAACATCGTCTTTTAGGACGATGTTTTTTAATTATATTATTTTTTTATCTAATAACTTTTGGATTTAGCATTGTGTTGTCAGAATTTTTGTATAATTCGGGATCAATAGTTCTTTCGAAACAGACATGGCCTTTTTCGTGTGCCCAGTTTTGGGTAGTGGTCATGTCGTAGTAGTAAGTGTCTATATTTTTTGTTTCATCTTGGCTTAGTGTTGTGTCGAAATTGGCACAAAGCTCAAAGGTCAAATCACCTTTGACATTGTATTCGTAATTTAATCCACTTACTGGATCTTTTGGTGCCGTAAAACCACTGATGTCATTATTTAATTGTTCTAGATTTTCAGGTAGCTTTTCTTTTTGAGACCAGTAATCAATTATGTGAGTTTGAATGTTTGTAAAATCTTGTATTCTTTCTGTATCAAATTTTCTATTTCTTTGCTCCTTTGGTGTGCCTACTACGAAAAAGCCTACAGTAATACTTCCAATTACCACTACTGCCAAAATTGTAGACAAAAATTTTAGAGTGTTACCAATTTTTTCTTTCCTTTTCAATTCCCATAGGTAATAGACAAAGACAGCTGCCGCGACGAGTAATACTACCAATACTTTCAAGAAAAATCTGGTAGTAAGTTCACCACGGAAGAAGTACATCACAAAAGTGATAAGATCAATTACAAAAGTAACACCTGCTATAAATAGTGTAAAGTAGAGGAGCCATTTGCGAAGTATAAAATCTTTTTTTTCTGGGACTTTTTTAATATCTTTTTCCAACAACCATGTAGTTATTATGAAAGCTGGTACAGTGATAACAAGTACGGCAGATGACCAAGTAAACATGTTTGAAATATTATCAAAATAATAAGTTAGATTATCTGGAAAAAGTTTGTTTACATATTGTACCCAGAGTGTAATAAAAGCGATAACACTGAGATAAAATGTGAAGATGTTGAAAAGATGCAAGAATACATCTTTTGGTGTGTTGTTGTTTGTTTGAGGCATATAATTATAATTAGATGAATTATGTGTATCTATACTTAGTATAGCTTTTTTTACTACAAAAAGCCAGTTTTGTCTGGATTTATAATTTTTGAGATATTTTATTCAGATTTTTTTGTAAACAAATAATGAAGTGTCAAAACATTTGTGATAATTATTGCATACAATTTGTATCCTTTAGGGAAACCATTCAAACCTGGTTGGTACACTTTTAATAAAAATAAATATGCTAAAAAGAGTATTGTTAAGATTAATAAGAAATTTATGATAAGAACTGGAATGTTATCTATACTATTCCATTTTTTGAAGTATTTTTTTACTTCATTTGGGAATTCTTTTAGTAATTCATAGAGATACTTGCCTAGAAAAGGCCAGATAAGAACCATAGGCAGGGCCATGATTCTGGCTTCTTGAGCTCTTGTTGCTAGTAGTGTGATGGGAGTATTTATGACAAAAGCCAATAGCCATGCCATCTTCAAATATTTTTTGTTTTTGTCTTCTTGAAAAGTTTTACTAACTGACAAGATATAATAAGTTGGTAAAAAAACAAGCAATATCGCCATAAATGATTCTATGCCATATTGAAAATTGTGGAAGTTGAAAGCTAAATGTGAGAATCTCTCTGTCTCGAAGTAATCCAGATTGGCGCTTAGAATATTTTTGTGTAAGATGGTTTCTATCAATACATATAGATAGTAAACAATGACAGGTATTATAAATAGAGTTAAATTTTTTAGTAGCTCTTTTTTTTGAGTAAAAAAATGTTTTGGATTTTCGATAATATCTGGGAAAATAAGGATAGCCAAAGATGGAAACAGTAAAATAGATGATTCACGTGCCAAAAGGGATAAACTAAGAAAAACTGTCGTTAGTATTGGTTTTTTCTTTAGTCCATAGAATAAGGCTAAAAATAAAAATAGATATTGAGGGAAATCATCATAACTATAAATCGGAATGAAAAAAGAAAATATTATTGAAAAAGAAAATAAGAAGAAAAGTAGAGTAATCAGAGAATTTATAAATTTCTTTTTGTAAATCTGCTCTATTAAACTTAGAAAAACAAAAATTGTTAGGAAAATATAAAAAAACTGTACTATCAAAAATGAAACAGTGAGAGAAATGTTAAAAGTTTTACTAATGGTAAAGAGTGGAACATTGGTGAACTTTCTCAGAGAAAATATAGGATTTTCGTTGTGATCGTTTATGAACAACTCCATAAAAGTATCATCCATCAAGACCCCCGTGGTATGTGCTGGAGAATACAGAGCTACACCTTTATTTATAACACTTGGAAAAATGAGACTGACACTTATTAGTATTACCGCTGACAAAAAACTCAGGACAATTTTTTTGACTAAGTTGGTACGAGAGAATAACATATATTGTATAGCTAAATAATATGCTCAAATTATACTATAATTGAAGAACATTTACTAATGTTTTGATTCTTTTTTTAGGTATTATACTTATTTTGTATTATATAATTGTGTGACAAAATTTACAACATCTTTTATATTTATGATAATAGTCATATAATCTAACTTTAGGCAAATACCACTATTTGACTTGTCATACTTAGTAAATAGTGTATAATTATCCCGTAATTTTAATATTAATATCAAAAACAAAAATATGGCGTCAAAAAAACCGACAAAGCAAGTAAACAACAAAATGGTCTCTATTGTTATTGCTGTCTTGATTCTTGGGGGGCTGGCTTATCTATTTTTTCCAAAATTTCACGCTGATGAAAAGAACCAAGCTTTAGTCCAAAATGTGGTAGAGACTTTTGGTAAAAGATTGCAAAACGTGAATTTGGCTGCGGAAGATATAGATGTTTTGTCAGTAAGTATGGAAGAAAACTATGGTAAATTGCTAGAAGATCCTCTTTTGATAGTCAGTTGGCTTCGTAATCCTCAAAATGCTCCAGGTCGTATGGTTTCAAGTCCTTGGCCAGACCATATCGAGATTCTGAGTACTACGAAAATTACTGACACCAAATATGAAGTGCGTGGTAATATCGTAGAAATAACAAGTGATGAAGTCTCTGATGCTTGTGTGGGAGTAGCCGGTATAGATACTGAGATAGAAGGTTGTACTCTAGATGGTTTTGCTGCCAAACGTCCTATCAGTGTGACTGTAGAAAAAAGTGGTAAAAAAGGTCATCCATGGCTAATTACAGCTGTAACTCTAGGACAATATTCTATAGGCAAAGAACCTCACTGGCAATCAACTAGAGATGATGAAGTTGGTTTCACATATGAATATCCAGATAGATTGGATGCTGAGTATATTTCTTTTGAGAATATTCCTCCGATGATTACTGTAAATAGCAAAGTAAAAAAATTAACATGTAAGACAACAAAAGAAACTAGTAGTTTACCAGAAAGAGTAAGTAAACAGACTATCAATGATAATGAATATTGTATTACTGCCAAGAGTGATGGTACTGCTGATGGTTCTATCACAGATTTTACTTATAGTACTATCACAGAAGAGTATGGTCTGACTTCTGTTCTTTTTTCAGTAAACTATTTACAATGTAATAATCTAGAATCTGAAGAAGAAACAAAGTGTAGTGAAGAAAGAGAAAATTTTGATTTGGATACTATCGCTGACAAGATAATAGCTAGTATTAAGAACTAAGAATTTCATACAAATAAAAAAACAGCTTATACAAAGCTGTTTTTTAAAGTTCTTTTTTAATTTCTTCCCAAGTAACTCCACTATATTGTTCAATTTCTTTTAATATATAAAGTAAAACATCTTTTCTTATCTTGGATTGAATTGTAATGGATTTTTGTGTTCGTGGCCAAGTAATTTTACAATGACTTCCATTACCTCCAGTTCTATCTATAATAAATCCTAGACGTCGCAAAGCTTTTATAAATTTTTTACGTTTTATCTCACCTGGTAATTCACTAAGCGAGGGCATACTTTCCTTTTTTATCTCCAATTTTTTGTATAGAAGCTTCTTTGGCAAATGATGAAGGAATATCAAATGATGTTAATATGGCATCTTTTATATTTTTGTCTAATTGGTATTTATCAGTACCAGAAGTAATTATAGATCCATATCTAAAATTAGTACTAATAGCAATAATTTCGCCATTTTCACCTTTTTCGTATTTAAAATTTATAACACCATAATTTTTAAAATATTGTGATATTTCAAACAAACCACGTGGTACAGAAGCTTTTCCAAAAAGAGCTTTGATAAGTTGATCTTTTGCTTTTTTTGTTAATGACATAATAGTAGTTTAATTTGAATAAAAGACTATATCATGTGATATCTTATATGTCAAGTATAACATACATGCTATTTTTTGACTATATTATTTTAATTCGAAAATCTAAACACCACCCAAATTCCAAATACTCCACCAACAAAAGTACCTATGACAGAAGAAAAGGAAAAAAGGCTAACTCCAAACCAAACAGGAATATAAGAACCAAGTGTACTACCAATTATCATACCAAGCATGACTAATTTTTTGTCCATATTTTTATATTAATGTTTTTCTATTATAACAAAAAACGTAGCTTATTCAAGCTACGTTTTTTTTGATTAAAATTATTTTATCTCTTCCAAATATACTTAGCCCATTTCCAGACATATTTGGCAGCGAAGAGTAGGATGAAGAAGTAGAGGATATATTGTAAAATAGTGAGTACTATAAGTACAAGATTGATACTGACATCTTGAATGACTTTGTTGGTATCTGTCACAAATGATTTCACAGCGTACTTCCAAGAATCTTTCAAATTTTGTCCATCGACAAATTTGTTTTCTTGTACATAGACATTGAAGTAAGTGTCTTCTAATCTGTCTAGTTGTTCAGCTTTGGAGCGAGCAAGTCTGTCTAGATTGGCTGTGATGTTTATTTTTTCTTGTGTTAATTTTTCGATAATTTGGATTTTGCTATCAATGATTTTGGCTAGAGCATTGGCGTCTTGAGTTTTTCTAGCGACGTCTGTGATTTCGTCATATGCTTTTACCGCGTTGTTTAGTGTGGAGTCGATAGAAGCCAATTTTTTCTCCAAAATTTCTACTTCGCTCGTATAATCATTGATAACATTTTTGATAGTACGAACATTTTCATTTAATTCTTTTGGATCCAAATCTTTTAGAACGCTCAAGATTTCTTCTACACTCGCAGTTTTCACTTTGAAAGTATAGTTACAGCTTCTTTCATATTTACTAGCATTTTCGAAGATGACATCTTCACGAGCTTTTAGCTTAGCCACGCTATTGCAAGTATCTTCCAAATCACGAGTTTCTATAGTCGCGTTATAATCTTTTACTTCGTAATTTTCGGCGTCATCACCAGGTGTAGGATTGTTGTCTGGTGGAAAGAGGCTATCGACGACATTTCGTACTGACAAGCTAGCGTCTTCGGCGTAATATGAGTTTGAGGATGCTTTGCCAAGTGAGATGCCGGCTGAACTAGGGGAGGACAGACCCATATTATCAGACACTCCTGACTTGAGAGGGCTGATAGAATAAGTGATAAGACGGATTGCCAAAGCGATGACAACTATGACGACGATAGCCAGTCCCAACAATTTTAAGATGTTGAGAGGCTTGAGATTGAAATTTTCTGGGAATTTCATAGGGTTTTGTATTAAATTAATTATTTAAATATTTGATAGCTTTATTTATTTGTTGATTGAATTTTTTGTCCATATTGAATACTTCCAAACTATTTTTCCTGGCTTCTTTTTCGAAGTATTGGCTGTAGAGTGAAACCATTTTCCCAACTTTCAAAAAAGTTTCTGGCTTTTTGGTTAAGACTAGAAGCCAATCGTTTGGTGTTTTACTTTTGATTACATCTTTGGCAAATTTTTCTGCATTGAATTTTGTTAGAAAAACAGCTTTCACATTTTGCTTTCCGTATTTCTTGATCATTTTTTGTGCAAAGCTAGGTACGATGTGATAACCTTCTATAATATAATTATTTCCGTCTGCTATTTCACAAGCTATTACTGTATCAATTGCTTTATAAACTGCTTTTGCTTCTTGTTTTAGTACATTCATTATTTTCTGACTTGAATAAGTTTCATAAAAAGTATCATTGTTTATGGCTTTTCCTTTTTTACGTAAAGTTGAGTAGGGATATTTTTTCTCCATTTCTTCTTTTGGTGTATGTGTTTGAACTACTGAATCCAATGTATCAGAAGATAACCAAGAAATTTTGTTTTGTTTAGACATTTTTTTTGCCAAAGTAGTTTTACCACAGCGAGGTGGCGCACCGATTAAGTAGATCATAAAATTTAAGTTTTGTTTAGTTTATTTTTTTTGATAATAAAATAGAAAAGAGCAATCAATAAAATAATACTTGTTAGTATAAAGAAAAGAGGATCCTTAAGTGAAACTCCACTGCCAATATAAGCCAAAGTCATTGCTGGAATAATATGAGCCAAGAATGTCAGTATTAAAAAAGTTCTTGTTTTCATAGTGGATACCCCTGCCATATAGGAAAGTGTATCATTTATTGTTAAGCCTGCAAATAACAAAAAAAGTTGTTTATTGAATACTGTGTTGTAGTGTTTGAAATTTTCTGATTTAGAATATTTTTTTGTAGCTTTTCTTCCTATAAGGCGACCAATGGTGAAGTTTATATATGTTCCTATCATTTTAGACATCCAATTTAATAAAAAACCAACCCATGGACCAAAAATAAAACCACCTACTATTCCAAAAGCTCCGTGGTTAAGTGGAGTAATTACAACGGGAATTATAGATAAACCTATAAAAATAATAGGTGCTAAGTATCCAAAATTATAAACAAATTGGCTTATCTTTTGTTGATTGGAAAAAAACGTCTCAGGAAACAAAAAACCCAATGCAGGAATCATGAAACCAATTGCAAAGGTCATCGTTGTAAATAATGATGCTTTTGATATTTTCATATTACTAATTATTCAAGTAATTCTTCAATTGTTTTTTATATTATATTCTAAATTTATCTTACCACTTTATTTACCAATTTACAATAACAAAAAACCAGCTTCACAAAGATGATTTTCTTACTAAAAAATTAAAATAAGGACTACTTAATCAACACATTAAACAAATATCCAGTAAAAATAATCCCTAAACCAACGACAGAAGCAAAAATAATAATAAGTTTTGTCTTCATCACTTTTTTCAAAATCATAAATTCTGGCAAAGATAGGGCAGTGACCGCCATCATAAAAGCTAAAGTTGTACCAATCGCCACACCTTTTTCAGTTAGAGCGCTGACTAGAGGAATCACACCAGCTGCATTGGAATAGAGAGGAATACCGATGATTACCGCGAGTGGGACAGCATACCATTTGTCTGCGCCTGCATATTGCGCCAAGAAATCAGCTGGGACAAACCCGTGTATCCAAGCACCAAGCCCAATCCCGATGATGACATAAAGCCAGACTTTTTTGACAATATCCCAAGTATAATCTAGAGCATATTTGTGTCTTTGTTTAGCATTCATCTTTGGTAATGGTATACTATTTTTTTGTTGATTTTTGCGAACTAGATCAGTGAGTAGATGTTCTACCGGCAATTTGCCGATAATCAAGCCAGAAAAAATAGCAATAAGCAAACCACTGACAATATAGATAGTCGCTATTTTCCAGCCAAACATCCCAAATAACAATATGAGAGCGACTTCATTTATCATCGGGGAAGCGACGAGAAAAGAAAATGTGGCGCCAAGGGGCACGCCAGCTTCGACAAAACCCAAGAAGAGGGGAACAGCCGAACAAGAACAAAAGGGCGTGACGATGCCGAGTAGAGCAGAGAGAATGTTGCTCACAAATTTGTGTTTGTCAGACAAGATGTGGCGGACTTTTTCGGGTGGTAGATAAGAGCGGATGATAGAAACTAGATAAATAATGACGATGAGCAAGAGAAAAATTTTGACAGTATCAAAAATAAAAAAATTGACAGCACTAGCGAGTAGCGTGTCGGGGGAGATAGAGAAGACTTGGTAAGTCAGCCAGTCCGCCAACAATTGTACAGGATAAAAGATACTCATAGATTATTATTGATTAGCATTTACCAAGATTTCTTTTATTTCGGCGACATCGGGGACACGACCATAACTTAGGACTTGTTCGTCTACTACGAGAGCGGGTGTACTCATAATCCCATAATTCATGATAAGTCCCATGTCGGTGATTTTTTCTATTATAGCTTCTTTCAAATCTAAAGCTTCTACAGCTTTTTTGACACTAGCTTCTAGTCTTACACAATTAGGACAACCTGAGCCGAGAATTTTTATGAGCATATTTTTTACTTTAAGAATAAATCAAGATTAATTAATTGTTTTTGTAAATTTTTGTCATTCAATTCATAAAATACTTTTAGTCCTTGTTTTTTTGATTTTACTAGACCAAATTCTTTCAAGACACTGAGATGGTGTGAAGTCAGATTTTGTGATAAGTCCAAATTTGGCCAAATTTCACACACACATTTTGGTCCACTTTTCAAAATACACAAAATACGCATCCTGTTTTCTTCAGAAATTATTTTCAAAAAATCTACAGTCTTTTTTAGTTCGTTACTTATTTTTTTGTTACTACAACATTTTATTTTTGGCATAGTTTTTTATTATAGTATATCAATAGACATTGATATAATACAGCATAATGTTTTTTTGTGCAAATTGGGGATAACAAAAAACCAGCTCCATAAAGCTGGTTTTATTTGTTTTTTGTATGAAGCGAATTTCGAACCTATGTTTTATTTTTTTGATCGTATATACTGCCAAAAGCGGCACCAAAAGCAATTCCTAGTCCTATTCCTAATCCTATTCCTAATCCAACATTTCCGAAAATTATTTTTCCAAAGACTGTCCCAAAACACAACCCAAAGAGAATACCTATTGCAATACCATTAACTTTGTTTGGTTCTTTTTTCTTATCCATAAAGATTTTATTAGTGTATTATTTATTGTTATTTTTTTCCCATTCTTTTATTATTTTCAAAGCATCTTCAGAACTTTCTTTATGATGATATAGTTCAATTTTTCTACGATAGTTCTTTTCATTCATAGCTGAAATATCGTGTTCTCCCATATAATAATTTTTGTTAACCTGATATCTGGCACAAGAGTATACTATTCTTGGGATATAGCCCCAAAATGAAGCGGAGAAACACATGACACAAGGTTCCATCGAAGTATACAAAGTACAACCTTCCAAACTTCTCGATTGTAGTTTTTTGGAAGCATTTCTAATGGCGTCAATTTCAGCATGCATTGTAGCGTCAAATAGATTCTTTCCATTACTTAGTCCAATTGCAATAATCTCGTCATCTTTTACTATGACAGCACCACAGGGATAGCCACCAGCATTGACTGAGTTTTGTGATTGTTTGATAGCTTCTTGGATGTATTGATTATCTTTTTTCATTTCCATAAATTATATATTTAATTATATCATTTTTTATTGGATAATCACAAACTTATCTGTTATAAACAAAAAACCAGCTATAAATAGCTGGTTTCATTTGCTCGGTGGGTGGGGCTCGAACCCACGACCCACTGGTTACAGTTTACTCTTCCTTTCGAAAAAGACTGGACTATTTCATCACCCATGCAAGTAACCCCGATTTAATCGGAGAGCATTAAGGGTGCGGAGCGCTTCGAATTCAATCTTATTAAGTCGAATCCTACTCCCACGAGGGGATAGTCTCTGAACCTTCCCAAAACTTTTAGAATATCTGTTTAAGGTATAACCTTGTTTGCACAGGGACCCTTAATTTATTACCCTTCTTTTCGATTTGAAAAAATTAAAGTTTTGGGCTTGGCTGCAGGTTACCACCCCGATTTAATCGGGGACAGGTTTCCTGTCTAACAAATCTTTTCAGATTTGCAGCTTCTGCTATTATCATATAGATAAGACAGAACAGTTCACTCCGTTGGCACTGTAGCGTTTCCACTACAGGCTGCAACATATTGTTTACAGCCAGTTGCTCTACCGCTGAGCTACCACCGATTGTATTGTACTTGTTCTTTGATAACTCAACATATTGTTTACTCCCGACTAGGTCGGGACTACCATCTTGAGCTACTTCTGAATATAAATTGTAAGCTTATTTTAGCAAATTTTGAAAAATATACTAAATAAACCGCTAAAATCATAACATATATTTTTTATTTTGTCAATAAAAAAGTTGTCCACTGTTTTTTCATAATTCATACAAATTGAATACTGTTTTTGATGATTTACAAAAGAGATAAAAAGTTGTAAACTATATAAGCTGTTTAATATTATTGAAAAAATATGAAAAGAATATTTTTACCATTACTGATTCTTGTTATTGCTGGTGGAGCTATATTTTTTGTGCGTGCAGGACATACTGAAAAACCTCCCACTGAAGAGGAAACTACTGCAGAGGTAAAAGGTATAAAAGAAGAACCAAAGTATAATGTTCAAACACATATTGTCGAAGACAATGATACTTTTGCTACTATCATGGAAAATTTTGGAATTGGGTATAGTGAGATGTTGGCTATTGTGGATGCCGCTTCTAGTACTTACGATATGACCAGAATTCGCGTCGGACAACCAATCAGATTCGCCAAAGATGAGAATGGTAAAGATGCATATTTAGAATATGAAACTGGTAAAGAATATTATGTCCATATTGATTTCCTCGATGACTTCAAATTTAACGTAGAAAAAAGAGAAATAATATACAACACAGAAGTAGTTACACAAGGTTCGGTTATCAGTAGTTCTATGTATTTGGATGGTCTTGATGCAAATATCCCAGAATCCGTTATAGTTGATTTTGCCAATGTTTTTGCTTGGTCTATAGACTTTTCTGTCCAAGTTCAAAAGGATGATAGTTTTGAAATACTTTATGAAAAAAGAAGTAGAGACGGTGGAGAAGTAAATTATGGGCGTGTTTTGGCAGGTAAGTTTGTAAATATGGGAAAAGTATATACAGCTTATCTTTTTGAAGATGAAGAAGGTAAAGCAGCTTATTATAGTGCTGAAGGTGAAAATCTACAAAAACAATTTCTAAAAGCTCCTCTAGAATTCAAGCGTATTACTTCAGGATTTACTTATGCTCGTTTTGATCCTATCAATTATAGTAAGCAAAAACATTTGGCAATAGATTATGCAGCAGCTATGGGGACACCTATTATGGCGGTAGGGGATGGTACAATAGAATTTGCTGGCTGGAATAGTGGTGGTTTTGGAAATTTTGTTAGTATTCATCATAATGATACTTACACTACACAATATGCACATATGTCAGCATTGGGGCCTGGAATAAAAAATGGTGTACATGTTGTCCAAGGTCAAGTGATTGGTTATGTTGGAAGTACTGGACATTCTACGGGTCCTCATTTGCATTATCAAATAAAGAAAAATGGAACATTGGTAAATCCAATGAATCTTGATTTGCCAGCAGGTGATCCTGTGCCTGAAAATAAAATTGAAGAATTCAAGAAAGTTGTGGCTGAATATAATGAGTTGATGAAATAATTTGTAAATTGTCAAATTGTCAAATTGTTAAATTGTTAAATTGCTTTCTTTATCTAATCAACAATTTAACAATTTAGCCATGTAACAATTGTTGTTGTAAATAATATTATTTAAATTTTAAAGTAAAACAACTTAATTAATAAAATGTTTAACTAATAAACAAACGTATGCAAGACATCCAAGAAATTTTTAATAAAATAGAAGAGTCCAAAAAGGACATGAAGGAACTAAAAGCTTCATACAAAGAAGCATTAGAAGCTATACAAGAATATCAATTGGTTCAAGAAGAAATGAAAGCTCTTCGTGAAAAAAGAAAACGTATCGAACAAGCTATCAAAGAACAATTTGCTACAGAAATTACTAAGATTGAAGATTTGAAAATTGATATAGAATCAGATATGGAAATGATTAGTGATATCGCTCTTGCAAAAATTTCCAAAGGTGAAAGTATTGGAATTACTGACAAATATAGCAATGAGTACGAGCCAATCTTCAAAGTAAAATTCAAAAAAGTTAGTTAAATTATAAGAAAATACCGCTGTTTAAGTGGTATTTTTTATCCACAATTGACCAATTTCTAAAAAATGAGATACTAGGGATGATTTAATTTAACCCGTCATGCAAACGGGAATAATAATTAAAAAATATGAATGTCATAGTATATTCTACAACTAGTTGTCCTTACTGCAACATGGCCAAAGATTATTTCAAGGCTAATAATGTTGAGTACACCGATTATAATGTTGGTGAAGATCAAGCAAAGGGTCAAGAAATGGTCCAGAAATCTGGACAAATGGGTGTGCCTGTTATTGATATCAATGGTAGTATTATCATCGGTTTTGATAAGGAAAGAATAAATGCTGCTTTGGGATTATAATTCATTAAAGCATTAAAACACAAGAATACTTGTCCCGACTTTGTCGGTTATAAAAACAATCTGTATTTTACGGGTTGTTTTTTTATTTACATAAATTAAAATTTGTGGTATGGGTTTTTAACCACCTTTGGAGGTAGAAATGGCTAAACTAAATCTAAGACGTACCAGGTACAGCTATCATCATGATAATCGTCCCAACAAAGAAGTGGACGATAAGATTGGTGAGCTCTTGAAAGGTCTGGGTACCATACAAGAGATCTGCAATCTCGTTCAAAGAAATGTCCGACCCGACCAAGCCCAAAAGGTCCTGGACGAGTTGAAGGAACGGTACGGGTGGAAGTGAGGGAAAAATACCGGGTCGCACGCTAGTCGTCGACCCGGTACAAATTCTCATAAAAATTAAAAAATAAATAAAAAAAGTTCATATTGCCTGGACTTTTTTTTTGTGATAAAATATAGCAACGTTAAAAGTGTTGTAGATGTGGTATCACTTCGTTTGTTATAAATGAATTTCAATTTCAACATTTACAACAACTACAACAATTTTAACAGTTAACATTTAATAAAGATCCCTCGTCGTGCTTACGCCGACTCAGGATGACAATACAAAATCCTATGTCAAAAGAAATAGTACTCGATATTGAAACCATCGGAGATATCCGTGAATTTGATAAACTAGAAGTCACAGTAGTCTCTATTTATGAATATGAAACAGACAAATATAGCTCTTTTGAAAAACATGAACTGGGACAACTTTGGCCGATACTTGAAAAAGCCGATAGAATCATAGGATATAATAGTGACCACTTTGATATGCCAATCCTAAACAAATATTATGCGGGAGATCTTATGTCATTTCCACAATTAGACATGCTGAAAGTAGTAAAGGAAACAAGTGGGAAGAGATACAAATTGAATGATCTTGCCAAAGCTACTTTGCAAATAGAAAAAAGTGCTGATGGTTTGCAAGCTATCGAATGGTTCAAAGAGGGAAAACTAGATGAAATAAAAAAATATTGTGAACAAGATGTAAAAGTTACCAAAGAACTGTATGAATATGGTAAGAAAAATAAGATGATTTATTTTCCAACACTTACAGGAGAGATTCAACCAATTGGTGTGGACTTCGATATGCCAGTAGCTTTTGCTAATGCTCAAGGGCAGGTGACTGGAAGTAATATCAATTTGACACTTCCACTATAAAAGCAGAATAAGCAAGATAAGCCCTCCTACACTAAAGCTTCGGTGGGTAAACGACATAGACAGATTAAGATTTTATAATAAAAAAATAGACTAAATTATTTAGTCTATTTTATTTTGAAAAGATGTGCCTCCGCCCGCGTTGTCTTGTCGACTTCGCGGGCGGTTCTCCTTATTTCTTTTTCTTCGCTTTAGCCGGGGTGGGGTTGACACCACCCGTAACGGTGACGAAAAGAAAGAAGAAAGGAAAAGCACAAACACCCAGGACGATCATCACGATCGTCAGGAGCGTTTGAAAAAAGGCTTTCATTACCTTCCTCCTCCTTGTTCGTCGCACCGCGCGAAGAACCTTCATATTTAACTACTTTTCAAGTTGAATGTCAATAAAAAAATGACAAACAGTTGCTTGCCATTCCTATAATTTTTACTTATTCTGCTTATTTCGCTTAATTTGCTTACTTTCCTTTCCTCACATTTCTACTATCAAATTCTTCTTCAATTTTTTGCATATCTTTTTCTGTCAGAGCTGGTAAGTGTTTTTTGTAAAAAATAAATTCACTGTAAGCTGCTTGCCAAAGACAGAAGTTTGATAATCTTTGTTCACCACTTGTTCTGACGATAAGATCTAGTGGAGGAACTTCCAAATATTTTTCAAAATTCGTGCCGCCTTTTTTGACAGCACGTTTTATTTCATCATGACTGCCATAGTCCATACAAAGGATCACTGTGAATTTCTTGAATTTTTTAGTTTTTTCTTCCAAGTCTGTTATTTTTTTCATTAGTGATTTTGGCAATCTAGTCTTTCTTCCAGCTTGTATGAATCTAGTTTCTTTTTCAATCAATTCATGCCCCCAAGTGTCACAGACTTCTTCGAAAAGATTCATTAGATTTTTAATTTCCATAGGACTTCTGTTCCAGTTTTCAGTAGAAAAAGTATATACAACCAGTGTATCAAATTTATCATTATGATTATACAAATATTCAAAAACAACATCTTTGACAGCTTTGAAACCTTGGTAATGACCTTCTTTTGTTTGTAAGCCTTTTTCTTTGGCCCAGCGTCTGTTGCCATCGGCTATGAGACCTATTTTTAATTTTGGCATAAGGTTATTATCATATCCCGAGTTGAGAATACAACGAGGGATCTTTCTTAAAACTTAATGTTTCTGTTTAAAAAATCGTTAATTGATTCTAAAAGATTTTTTAAAATTCATAATTCACAGAGTCTACAGATCCCTCTACCTCGTACCTCGGTTTCGGGATTGACTTTACAACTAAAATATTTCAAACTTAATATTTTTCATATCAACATCATTTTCAATCAATAATTTGCGTACATCTTTGACCATTTCTGGACTTCCACAAAGAAAGAAATGATTATTTTTTCTTGTCACTATTTTTTCTGGTAAATATACACTGACACGTCCACTATTTCCTTTCCAATTTTCACTAGGTCTAGACAAAGTAATATCAAAACTAAAGTTTGGATATTGTGCAGATAATTCTTCTAGTTCAGTTTTATAAAAAATATTTTCTTCATGGCGTAAACCAAATAATAAATAGATTTTACTTTTATGTCCATAATCTTCGAGAGAAGTCTTTATCATTGAGACTACAGGAGCTAGACCACTACCTGTTGCTATATAAGTTCTCTCTATATCTTCTTCTGTAATTATAAAATGCCCCATTGGACTGGAAATAGTTATTTCTTCTCCGACGCTAATATTTTTGAAGATTTCAGAAGCTTTGCCACCCTCCAAACATTTGATACACAAATCTAGTGTTTCACTACTTGGTTTAGAAAAAATAGAGTAAGATCTCTTCACATCTTCAAAAAATGTTTGTAAGAATTGCCCAGGTAGAAAGTCGTAATTTTCTGGTTTTTTCAATTGTAGATAAATGGTATCAGAATTCAGGTTTTCCTTCTTGATAATACTACTTTTATATTTGTTTATTTCCATATTATACACAGTTTGACAAAGGTTTCAAAATGTTATATCATACCGTGCAAGTATAATATATCAAAATTAATTAATTTGAAGTAAGCTGACGAGCTTTAAGAAGTAACATCTTCGTAGTAATTTATGGGGAATTAAACTCTCTCGTCCGCCTTGGGTGGATTAAGTTATTTTATTATATCTTATTTATCTAATAGATATAAAATATAACATTTTTTTTGAAATTAATAAAGGGTTAACAGCCTATCCTGAGTTATCAGGGTAATATTTATTCAATATGATTAGTATCAATAGACAAAGTGATTATGCGATTCAACTCGTTGTGGCTCTATCCAAAGTTACCAAAGAAGCACCTCTGAGTCTCAAAAAATTCTCTACAGATAGTAACATATCTTTTCTTTTTTTGCAACGTATTGCTAGATCACTAAAAAATGCAAAATTGATTGATTCTAGCAGAGGTATGTATGGTGGTTATTTTTTGATAAAAAATATCAAAAAAATCACTGTCAAAGAAGTTATGGAAGCCGTAGAAGGACCTTTTGGAGTAATAGCGTGCTTTCGAGGTCATGTTTGTCCTCGTGCTAAGACTTGTACTGCTAAACAAGTTCTGAATAGTCTCAATCTACAATTAGATAAAATTTTATCTAACATGGTTATTGCTGATTATATAGTAAAAACCAAATAAAATTATGTCATTTCCAAAGAAACCTGAAAATAAAAGAACAGTCTATTTCGATCACGCTGCCACTACTTATGTAGATGATGTTGTGTTAGAGGAAATGCAACCTTATTTTTCAGATATTTATGCCAATCCTTCTGGACTCTATGCTATTGGTCGTGAAGTAAATGGTGCGCTAGAAGATGCTCGTCGTCGTATTGCTCAGATTTTGCATACTTTGCCAGATACAATATTTTTTACTGGTGGTGGTACTGAGTCAGACAACATGGCTATTCTTGGCGTCGTTCGCAAACATGAAAAAAATGGTAAACATATTATTACTACCAAAATTGAACATCATGCCGTACTTTATCCTTGTGAATATTTAGAAAAACATGGTTTTGAAGTCACATATCTTACTCCAGATGAACAAGGTTTCGTAACTCCAAAACAAGTAAAAGAAGCTCTTCGCGCCGATACAATTCTTGTGTCAGTGATGTATGCCAACAATGAAATCGGAACTGTAGAACCTCTTGCTGATATTGGCCGTGAACTTTTGAAATGGAGAAAAGAAAACAATACTAAATATCCATATTTTCATACCGATGCTTGCCAAGCTGCAGGAGCTTTTGACCTTGATGTCGAAAAGCTTCATGTAGATCTCATGACAATAAATGCTAGTAAACTTTATGGTCCAAAAGGTGTTGGTATTTTGTATAAACATAGAAATGTAAGTATTGAACCAATTATTTTTGGTGGTGGTCAAGAAAGGGGATTGCGCTCTGGTACAGAAAATGTTCCAGGTATTGTCGGTTTTGCCAAAGCATTAGAAATGGCTCAAGAAAATAATGAAGTAGAAAATAAACGATTGACAGAACTTCGTAATTATTTTTGGGAAAGACTAGACAAAGAAATCCCAAAGATGAGACTAAATGGTCCTGCTTTGGATAAAGAAGATTTACGTTTGCCAAATAATCTAAATGTTTCTGTTCTCGATATTGAAGGTGAAGCTCTGCTACTTTATCTAGATGAATATGGCATTGTTTGTTCGACTGGTTCTGCTTGTACTTCGGAGTCACTTGATCCTTCTCATGTATTGCTGGCTTGTGGATTGCCTTATGAATATGCTCACGGAAGTTTGCGTTTTACACTGGGTAAAAGAACAACAAAAGAAGATATAGATTATTCTATGAAATATTTGCCAGGAATTGTAGATATTTTACGTAAGATATCTCCAGTGAATTTGCAAGAGGATGCAAAGAAAAATACTCATCCGCAGTATTTACAATAATCCCGAACTGGCGAAGCACAGAGAGGGATCTGTAGACTCTGTGAATTTTCAAAATTGAAAAAAACAATTTTATGAAAAATTTAAGGAGAAAAGGCTATTATGTATATTTGTTAAGTAGTCTTGGTGGAGTATTTTATGTAGGTTATACTGACAGTTTGACAAAGAGAATAAAACAACATAAAGAAGGTTTTTATGAGAATGCGTTTACAAAAAAATATAAAGTTAATAGATTAATATATTGGGAAGTATATGATACCCAAAATGAAGCTTTGATTAGAGAACAAAAATTGAAAAAATTGTCTCGTGAAAATAAGATTGAATTGATAAAAAAATATAATATACATATGAATGATTTATTTCAAGACATTGAATTATTAGAAAAACTAAATTTTTATAAATAATTTTTTAATAATCTTTTAGAATCAATTAACGGTTTATTAAACAAACATATTAAATTTTAAGAAAGATCCCTCGTCGTATTCTCGACTCGGGATAACTGTGTTACTATGACAAATACAACAGGCGCAAAAATTCGCGACAAACAAGGTAATACTTGGCTTTATTCTGATACTGTCAAAGATCATTTCTTCAATCCACGCAATATTCTTTTTGCTGGAGAGGAAGATAAATATGATGCTGACGCGATGGGTCGTGTTGGTTCACCAGCTTGTGGAGACGAGATGGTTCTTTGGTTGAAGATTGATCCAAAAACTGAAAAAATTGCTGATTGTAAATGGCAAACTTTTGGTTGTGGTAGTGCTATCGCTTCTACTTCGATGCTGTCAGTCATGCTCTCAGAAAATGGGGGAATGACAATAGAAGATGCGCTAAAATTGAAACCACAAGATATCATGGAACGTCTCGGTGGTTTACCAAATCGTAAAATACATTGTTCAGTACTTGGTGACAAAGCACTTCAAGCAGCTGTCAACGATTGGTATAGAAAGACTGGTCAACATGACAAGATAATCACCAAAGGTGCTAAAATTATTGATGACAAACTAAATATTACAGATCATGATATCGAAGAGGCTGTACTTGAAGGTGCCAAGACTCTCGAAGATGTCCAGAAAAAATTGAAAGTAGGTGTTGCTACTCCGGAAGCCATTCCTGAGATTGAACAGTTGATTAGATTTTATTCGGAGAAGTATTATGGAGCGGAATAATGGTTAGTTCATCCCGAACTGGCGAAGCACAGTGAGAGGATCTGTAGACTCTATGAACTATCAATTTTAAAAATGTCTTGTAGAATCAATTAACGTTAAAATTAATTAAAAAAGTTTATTTTAAGAAAGATCCCTCGTCGTGCTTTCGCCGACTTCGGGATTGTTATTCTCTTATGTCCAATAATAAAACAAAAAAATTAACTAAAGAAGACGTTATTGATCAACTGAAAACTGTCATTGACCCCCACATCGGCCTAGACATTTGGACTCTTGGTTTTATCTATGAAATAAATATCAAAGATGATAAAAATGTTCACATTCTCATGACGCTTACTACTCCAATGTGTCCTCTAGATGGAGATATCCAGAGTATGATGAAAGATGCTTTGGCTGAAATTGGTGTAGAAAATTTGGAAGTAGAGAAGACCTTCGATCCACCATGGACACCACCAGAAGCAGTTCGTAGAATGATGGGGATATAACAAAGCTTACAAGGCCTACAAGGCTCACGAGGCTCTAAACGAGCTCGGCTGAGCTTACAAAATTATTTGTGTACTTTGCAGATTGAAATTTTTAAAAAATATGCAAACTAAAAAAATAGAAGTTTGTTGTGGTAGTAAATGTATTTCTCGTAATTCTGAAGAAATATTTGACTACTTGCAAGAAGAATACAAAGAGACTGATGTGGCTGTACATATGTGCAGTTGTTTAGGTCGTTGTAAAAAAGGACCAAATATTTTGGTTACAGATGAAAAAGAAGACGAAAAAGTATATCATTATAGTAAGAATAGAACTATCAAAGAACGTATTGAAAATAATGAAGGAATGCCTTATACTAGGTATGATACTGAAGATAAGTTGGATTTGGGTAGTGATTTTTTGGGAGACCTATGAACTCCCTGACCCGCCGAAGGACGGAGAGAGGTCTGTAGACCCTGATAACTTTGAGTTAATTAAAAATGTTTTTTAGAATCATTCAATAATTTTTTAAATAAAAATATTTAAATTAAAAAAAGATCCCTCGTCGTATTCTCGACTCAGGATGACAAAAAATATGGAGGAAAAAAACTATTATGTTTATATTTTGAGTAGTATTAGTAAAGTTTTGTATGTTGGTTTTACCGATTGTCTTGTAAAAAGAATTTATCAACATAAAAAAGGTGATTATTATAAAGATGCTTTTACAAAAAAGTATAAAGTGAATAGATTAGTGTATTGGGAGAATTTTTATATAAAAGAAGAAGCTTTGGCACGCGAAAAACAATTGAAAAGGTTATTACGTATTAAAAAAATATCTTTGATAGAAAATAGTAATTCTTATTGGAATGATTTGTATAATGATGTAGTTGAAATTCAAAAAAGAAATGGTAATATATAAAATATTAAATAAAAATTCCGAAAGCGCTCAGGGTCTACAGATCCCTCACTTGCGTTCAGGATTAAATAAATAAATATGTCAGATGCAGGAAAGACCCCTCTCCGTCCTTCGGCGGATCAGGGAAATAATGAACCAAAAATGCCAATAAACTTCGATACTTTACCAGAAGATATCTCTATGAAAATTAGAGCTGGTGGCAAGATTCGTAGAATAGTTGTAGATAGGGAAGCATGTATCGGCGCTCAGTCTTGTGTGGTAGTTGCTCCTGGAGTATTCCAAATGGATGATGAAAATCTTGCTTATGTGACTGACCCAGATGGTGAAGATGAAGATACTGTGATGCTCGGCGCGCAATCTTGTCCGGTACTGGCAATCCACTTGTATGACGAAGAAGGAAATCAGATTTTTCCAGAAGAATAAAACACGTTAAAACACTAGAACACTAAAACATAAAAACACCTGTGAAAGGTGTTTTTTGTTTATCTATTTTTTAACCAGATTTACTCTAAGACTTTTACATAAATATCATCATATCTCACGTTGGCGCCGGCTTGGTAGCTATAGTCAGTTGTTTCAAGCTTTATTTGATTATTACTTTCATCTATAACAAATTTGAATTCTACACCATCTTCAGTAGTGTAAACAGCAGTTTTATTGTCTTTGATTATTGCTTTACCTTCCAAAAATCCAAAGTGATCGCCGTAGTAGGCACCTAGCTCAAAAGAAACAAAGTAGTAGTCTATTTCAAATATTTTCAAATCACTAATCATCTGTTCAGAATTATTAGCACCTTTCCAGTGACCTACAAAAGGATTACTTTCTTCTTGTATTTGATCTTTAACATTGTTATTCTGTGCTGTTATAGGAACTTTTGAAAAATTGGTAAAATATAACCAGAAACCAAAAGCTATAATAATTAGAAAACTAACAATGGTAATAATTTTTTTCATAGAGATATTAGGTAATTAATAATGGATATATTGTACTACAAAACAAACAAAAAACCAACTTATAAAGTCAGTTTTTTATACCTTTTCTAAAAGCTAAATTAACTTTCAAAAAAGGGGGGGGGCTGCGACTGTCGTTGCGCTGCCCGTGTCGCTGAGCGTGTGATGGCTCTGCATGCTTCCCCCTATTGTCAGTTATTCGCAGAAAATTGGAAGTATCCGAAGTCCCAGCCACGCTTGTGGCAGGCTGTCAACAAGTAGTTGTATTTTCCTCCACAGGTGGGAAACCACCTGAAGAAGAACTTTCCTTCGGTGAACTTGAAGGTCTCGCCTTCTGTAGTCTTGACTGTGAGCGTTTGATTGTTCACCGTCACAGACAAGACCTTCCCGTGGCCGAGCAGTTGACCCTCTGAGAGGGTCTCCATTACACCTCCCCCTACGATCTTTCTGAGTATACCCAGTTTCTCAAAATCAGGAGGTTTGACCCTCCTTTTGTCGTAGATTTCTTCCTCTTTCATCTTTTTTTCCTCCACAGAATCTTTCGTGAGCGACTCTCGCACCGTGCGATTTCCACCACACGAGAAGATATTAGATTTAACCATATTATTATTATGTCAAGTATTAATAGTTAAGTAATTTTTTCATATCAAAAAACCAATCTCTTTCAAGATTGGTTTTAATTGCCTTGTGAGCTTTGTAAGCCTCTATTTTATCTCAATCTTATTTTTCACCACATCCACCTTCACTTCACTGCCAGCACTAACTTTTTTTTCTACAATCAGCATTGCCAATTTATCAAGAAGTTCAGTTTGAATAACACGTTTTAGTGGGCGGGCACCAAGTGTTTCATCATAACCTTTTTTGGCGAGCCAATCTTTGGCTTTGGTAGATATTTTGATTTCTATTTTTTGCTTTTTTAGTCTAGTTTCTACTTTTTCCAATTGTAAATCCACAATATTGCGGATTTGTTTTGGAGTAAGAGAGTGGAAAATAATTATATCGTCAATACGATTGAGAAACTCTGGTTTGAAATTTTCTTTTAGAGCTGACATTACCATCGCATTTATTTTATCATCTTTTGTTTTAGATTTGTTGTCATGATCTGTATCAAAACCAAATTCTCCTTTTTTACCCATGTTCATGATGATGTCGCTAGCAAGATTACTTGTCATGATTATTACTGTATTTTTGAAATTTACTTTGCGTCCTTTGGCGTCTGTCAGATGTCCGTCTTCAAGGATTTGCAACATGATGTTGAAAGTATCTGGATGAGCTTTTTCTATTTCGTCAAAGAGAATCACAGAGTATGGTTTTCTTCTGACTAGATCAGTCAATTGTCCGCCTTCGTCAAAGCCGACATAGCCAGGAGGGGAGCCAATCATTTTGCTGACAGAATGTTTTTCCATATATTCGGTCATGTCCATGCGGATAAGAGCTTCTTCATCATTGAACAAGAATTCTGCGAGAGCTTTTGCCAGCTCAGTCTTACCGACACCCGTTGGACCCAAGAAAATAAATGAACCAATCGGACGTTTTTCTTCGGCAATACCAGCGCGACTACGACGAATAGCGTTAGAAATAGATTTGATAGCTTCTGCCTGTCCGATGACTCTCTCTTCCAATTCCTTTTCCATCTTAGCTAGTTTTATTACTTCATCTTCGAGCATTTTGTTGAGTGGAATACCTGTCCATTTGGAAACAACGCGAGCGATGTCTTCTTCAGTTACTTCTTCTTTTAGGATACTATTGGTTTTTTGCAAGTCAGCTAATTTATTCTCATATTTTTTGATAGCTTTTTCAATCATCGGAATTTTACCATAACGAAGTTCAGCGACTTTTTGTAAATCACCTTTACGTTCTTCAATTTCTGATTGTTGTTTTAGTTTATCAATTTCTTTTTTGTGTTCACGAATTTTGGTAATGATTTCTTTTTCATTGCTCCATTGCATTCTTATCTCACTACTTTGGTCTTTTAGATTTGCTAATTCTTCTTTTAGTTTTTTCTCTCTGTCTTTACTATCCTCATCAGTTTCTTTTTTGAGAGCTTTTAGTTCGATTTCTATTTTCATGATGTCGCGTGTCATTTTGTCTAGATTGTCTGGCATCGAGTCTATTTGCATTTTGAGAGCACTCGCAGCTTCGTCCATAAGGTCGATAGCTTTGTCTGGGAGCTGTCTATCACTAATATAGCGACTAGAGAGCTGTACAGCCGCGACAAGAGCAGGATCAGTGATACGGACACCATGATGTATTTCGTATTTTTCTTTTATACCACGAAGTATGGCGATAGCGTCTTCTATCTTTGGTTCCAAAACAAGTACTGGTTGGAAACGACGTTCGAAAGCAGCGTCTTTTTCAATATGTTTTTGGTATTCTTTGGTTGTTGTTGCGCCGACTACATGCATTTCACCACGTGCAAGTCCTGGTTTTAGCATGTTGGAAGCGTCCACCGCACCTTCAGAGCTACCAGCGCCGACGATAGTGTGAAGTTCATCGATAAAAAGAATGATTTTGCCAGCAGCTTCAGTGATTTCTTTGATAACAGCTTTGAAACGTTCTTCAAATTCACCACGAAACTTGGTACCCGCGAGCAGGGAACCAATATCTAGTGCGACTATTTCTTTGTTTTTCAAGTTTTCTGGAACATCGCCATTGACGATTCTTTGAGCCAAGCCTTCTACCACAGCTGTCTTACCAACACCAGGTTCACCAATTAGAACTGGATTATTTTTAGTTCTGCGAGTAAGTACTTGCATGACACGACGAATCTCATCGTCACGACCAATGACAGGATCAAGCTTTTCTTTGCGTGCGCGTTCAGTAAGATTAATACCATATTTTTCAAGAGCTTGATATTTACTTTCTGGTTCGGGACTATCTACTCGTTGATTGCCACGAATGTCTTTGAGAACATTTAAAATATCTTGGTACTGGACTTTTTGACGAGAGAGGGCGTCACTAATAGGATTTTTGTTGGTCAAAAAAGCTAATAGTAAGTGCTCAACACTAATGAATTCATCATGCATCTTCTTAGCCTCATTGTCAGCATTTTGTAAGATAAAAATCATAGCTTGACCAAGAGCAACTTGTCCTTGGTTGTGATTTGTCTCATTGTACTGTTTTGGAATTTTGTTTATCATCTCTTGGACTTCAGTTTTCAATTGTTCAATATTGGCATTTAGTTTTTTGAAAATAGAAACTACCACACCTTCATCTTGATTGAGTAAACTTAAGAATAGGTGAGGTGGTTCAATTTGTATTTGTCCATTTTGAGTAGCTATAACCTGGGAATTTTGGATAGCTTCCTGGGATTTGTGGGTGAAATTTTGGGGAAACATAGTAAAAGGCTTATCCGCCCAAGGCGGACCCGTCTGCGCGGGAAAGGCTATTAATTTATAATTATCACTCTAATAAGGTGAGTGATAATACTATAACATGCTGGAAAAATTTGTCAATATGTGCTAGGATTAGAGAAGTTAAAAGTTCTTAAAGTTTATAAAGTTGAAAGTATTGTACTATTATTATATATTATTTTTTACTTTATTTAAACTTATTTTCTGTGTAATCTTTATAAATCCTTGCCTGTCGGTAGTCAAGCCTGAAATCAATATTATGAAACAAAAAATATTAGAACATTATTTGAAATTTAGTACGTTTACTAATCCAGGTTATTATAAAGAATTTCTTCTAAATCTTCCTAATGATGTTAAAGTATTAGGAAATTTAATAAGTCACCAGATTGTTCATCGTGTAACTCTAAAAGAGGGTAACACGAAAGCTAATAGAGATATGCGTTATGGTGATATGAATGATTACCCTTGGCATAGACTTAGATGTGAAGATGAAATTTTACCCAATACTATCTCTATGATTGCTGAATTGTTAAGACTTGATGATAGAGGTTTTTTGGCAGATAGAAAAGTAGAAAATAAAATTATTGTTACATGTCGTAATGTTGCAGTATTAATGGCATCCATATTAAAGTCAAAGGGAATTCCATGTAGAGTTCGCTCTGGGTTTGCACCTTATTTCAATAAGTATAGTGGTGATCATTGGATAAATCAGTATTGGGATAATAAACAAGAGAAATGGATAACTTTTGATGCAGATGGTTTTTTTGATCGAACTATTGGTTTTGATCAGTATAATATGTTAGAAGATAAATTTGATTGGGCAGCAAATACTTGGCTTGGTATTAGAAGTGGTAAGTTAGATGCTAATAATTTTAGAAATGCAGATGGTTCTATTGGTCTTATGCCAGTTCTTTGGACAATATTCTATGATTTTCATAGTTTGATGAACAATGAGATTTTTTATAATCAATTGCCTAGTTATATTTATTTTAAATTTGATAAATTAACTGAAAAAGATTTTGAAGAAATTGATGAATTAGCCAAATTAATGATAGACCCAGATAAAAATTTTGATGAATTAGTCAAAATTTGGAATACAAAAAAGAAGTTTAGAATATTAAGCAGTCCTTTGATAGGTGATAATGATCATGTTAAATAGAAGTAAAATTTGTGTAATCTTTATAAATCTGTGAAATCAATGTTATGAAACAAAGAATATTTCTAGCTTTCCGTATTAGAGAAGAAGAAATCGTCTCTGAGTTGGAAGCTATACAAAAGAAGCTACAAAATTTAAATGGCAAAGCTCACATTACTTGGTCTAAGTCAAGAGCTTTTCATGTTACATTGGAATTTATTGGTGAAATTGATGAAAGTGAAGTAGAAAAAGTAAAAGAGATAACATTGAACATTGCTAATAAATATCATAAATTCAAATGCTGGCTTGATAGGCTTGATGGTTTCCCAAATCAAACCCACGCCAAGATAATAAACATGCGTGTAGAGGAAGAAGGAAGAATAGTAGAATCTCTACAAAAAGATCTAGTCTTTGCTCTAAAAGAAAATAAGTTGGTAAAAGAAGTAGAACCTTGGAAAGCTCATATTACTTTGGGACGAAATGCGGGAGAACACAGAGTGCTTGGATTTGATACTATAAGTTTTGAGAAAAAGATTTTTGAGGTAAGTGCTATTGAAGTAATAAAAAGTGATATACGTTTTGGAGGAGGGAATTATACTGTGTTAGGAAGTTATGAATTAAAAAATAATTAGTGTAAATTCGTGTTAAGATTCGTGTTTTATGTTCGATAGTGTCAAAATATTAGGAGTAAAAATAAGTAAGCTGGATTTAGGTTCTAGTCGTCTTTTTGTCTCCAATCTTTTGTCAGTTGGAGGACAACATAAAATCTTCACTCCCAATCCAGAAATGCTGGTAGATGCTAGGAAAGACAGCTACTTTCGTCGAGTTCTAAATAGTGCTGATTTGAATATCTGTGATGGACATGGGATTAAGTTTTTAGCCAAGGAACATTTGACTATTATTCATGGTGTAGACTTCATGCTAGACGTCTGTAAGATAGCTGAACAAAAAAAGTGTTCAGTCTATTTCTTGGGTTCTGGTAGCAATGAAGTCTTAAAAAAAATGAAAAATAGACTAAAATTGGAATTCCCAGAGTTAAAAATAGCAGGTTCAGATGTAGGTCTAAAGGTAGAAGTTCAAAAAGAAGGGGCTCGAAAAATGATGTTGAAATATGATGAAAAAGAGAATGAAGAAATACTCCAAAAAATAAAGACAAGTAAAGCTCAAATTGTCTTTGTGGCTTTTGGACACAACAAACAAGAAAAATGGATTTATGAAAATCTGCCAAAATTAAGTAATGTAAAATTGTTTATGGGAGTTGGTGGTAGTTTTGATTTTTTGTCTGGAAAAGTAAAACGCGCACCAAAAATTATGAGGAAAATTGGTCTTGAGTGGTTGTATAGATTAGTCACTCAACCAAAAAGATTTGCGCGTATTTTTAAGGCGACGATTACTTTTAGTTTTTTAAAAGTGTTCAAGTCATCCTGAATCGAGAATACGATGAAGGATCTGTAGATCCTGATAATTTTGATTAATGTAAAAACATTTTTTAGAATTAATTTCAAATTTATTAATTAAAAATATTTTAAAATAATTATTAATTACGAAGTAAAAAATCGCTAAGGTACGCACCTTAAGAAAGATATCTCGCTTCGCTCAATATACTTATATGCTCGAACTCTCAATTATTAAACACTTAAATAAGCTAAAACAAAAGAAATTTCGCAAAGAAGAAAAGGAATTTGTAGTAGAAGGAATCAAAGGAGTAATGGATGCTTTAGATTCTGAAATGGAAGTAATATTAGTCGTAGTAGATGGTAAACTAAGAGATGAAAAAGAGTTTGCAAAAATCATTAGTAAGGCTGAAAAGAAAGATGTACAAGTAGCTTTTTGTGGACGCAATGATATTGATAAAATAAAGACTACAGATACTTTTCCAGGAGTCTTGGCAGTGATTGACCAATTGGAAATTTTGGCAGATCAGCTGGATGATGGTCCAATAATTTGTCTGGACGCTGTCAAAGACCCTGGCAATCTTGGGACTATAATTCGTACAGCAGATTGGTTTGGATTCAAGAATATCTTACTTTCTGAAGATACCGTAGATGTCTATAATCCCAAAACTGTACGTAGTACTATGGGTTCTATCTTTCATTTGAAAATTGCAAAAACTAGTAATCTATTAAAAACTCTAGAAAAGCTAAAAAAAGAGTCTGAATACAAAATATACTCACTTGATTTGAAAGGGGATAGTCACAAGAATCTAAAGCCAGAAGAGAAAGCTATTTATATCTTTGGTAGTGAATCTCAAGGTATTAGAGAAGGTCTTGAAAAAATAGTAGATAAGAGCTATAATATAGCAGGTCACGGTCAAGCTGAGTCACTCAATGTGGCAATTTCAGCGGCTATTATCATGGCCGGTTTGTCATCCTGAGTCGAGAATACGACGAGGGATCTTTCCTAAGAAATATATTTTAGGATTTCAAAATTATTAATTTTAAATTGAACGAGTTAGGAAAGATTCTTCACTTCGTTCAGAATGACAGAACACTATGATCAGAACACGTTTCGCACCAAGCCCAACAGGCTACTTACATATTGGAGGTTTGCGTACAGCTCTCTATGCTTATTTATTTGCCAAAAAACATGAGGGTAAATTTTTGATTCGCATTGAAGATACTGACAGAGAAAGACTTGTTGAAGATTCATTAAAAAATATTTTGGATTCTTTTGTTTGGGCAAATATTAGTATTGATGAAGGTGTACTACTAGATAATAATGAAATCACCCAAAAAGGTGACAAAGGTCCATATATCCAATCTGAGAGATTAGAAATTTATCAAGAATATATCAAGATTTTGTTAGAAAAAAATGACGCTTATCACTGTTTTTGTACAAAAGAAAGATTGGATGAAATGCGTAAAAATCAAGAAGAAAATAAACTAGCTACAGGCTATGATGGACATTGTCGTAATCTGACAAAAGAAGAAGTTGCTTCAAAACTAGAGGCTGGTGAAAAATCGGTTATCAGAATGAAAATGCCAAAAGAAGGAATAACAGTTATCGATGATTTGATACGTGGTAAAGTAGAGTTCAAAAACGAATTGATTGATGACCAAGTACTTATCAAAGCTGACGGTTTTCCAACATACCATTTTGCGGTAGTTGTTGATGATCATCTTATGGAAATAAGTCATGTAGTTCGAGGAGAAGAATGGTTAGCTAGTACACCAAAACATATTAATTTATATAAAATGTTTGGTTGGGAAGCACCAGAATTTGCTCATTTATCACTTCTTATCAACGAAAAGAAACAAAAGCTGTCAAAGCGTCATGGTGATGTCTCAGTAGTGGATTATGTCAAAAAAGGTTATTTGCCTGAAGCTTTTGTAAATTTCATAGCTTTCTTAGGTTGGAATCCGGGAGATGATAGAGAATTTTTTACTCTTGAAGAACTAGAAAAAGAATTTGATTTTGACAAAGTTGGCAAAGCTCCTGCAGTATTTAATATTGAAAAATTGAACTGGTACAACAAACAATACATAATGAAGATGTCCAAAGAAGAATTGGCTAAAAGATGTGGAAGTTTCTTTCAAGAAAAAAATGTAGATATTAGCAAATTTGATTTAGCTCAAGTAGTTGGTCTAGAACAGGGGAGAGCTAATACTTTACTTGAAATTGTGGAAAATACTAGTTTCATTTTTTCTTTATCAGAGTATGATTCTACGATGCTTGTTTGGAAAAAATCTGACAGAGAAAAAACAAAAGCTAACTTAGAAAAAACGATTGAATTTTTGGAAAACCTAACAGGGGAGTGGAATCGTGAAAATCTAGAAACTACTATCTTAAATTGGATAAAAGAACAAGAACTTGGTAATGGTGATGTTTTGTGGCCAATGCGTGTAGCTTTGTCAGGCTTACGAAATTCTCCAGGACCTCTAGAAATCGCATCTGTATTAGGAAAGACTGAAACTTTGAATAGAATGCAACAAGCTGTAGATAAAATTTAGAACTTTTTGAGAAAACATGCTATAATAGTTTTACCTATGAAAAAGCATGTTTTTTTATTTTTCATTATTCTATTGTCTGCCCTTATCATCAGACCTCTTTTTGTTTTTACAGTGAATGATACAGCTAGTGGTGGTAACAAAGAAGAAATAGATGATCTAAATAAAGAAATTAGTGCAAAAAAAGATAAAATAAAAGAATTGGAAAAGAGTATTGAAGCCTACAAGACAAAAATAGAACAAAGTAAATTGGAATCTACATCTTTGTCCAATCAATTAGCAATTTTAGACAATTATATTGCTCAGATTGATTTAGATATTCAAGCGACTGAAGAAAAAATAGATACTACAAAATTAGAAATAGACGAAATAGGGCTTACTATTGAAGACAAAGAAAATGCTATAGCCAAACAACAAAAACTCTTGTCAGGTCTTATTAGAACTATTTATTATGAGAGTAATAAAAAGTATATTGAGGTGATGGCGGCTTATGACAATTTTTCAGATTTTTATAACAGAGTTCATTATGTACAAAATTTGGAAACAGATTTAGGTAAAAGTGCGAAAACAATCCGTATCGCAAAAGAAGAATTGGAAGCCAAAAAAGTTCAAAGAGAAGAACAGAAAAAAAGTTATGAAGATTTGAAAGAAAAACTTGCCAATAAAAGACAAGATTTGCAAGAGCAAACAAGTTACAAAGAGAATTTATTGGTACAAACCAAATCTTCTGAACAAAAATATAGTACACTTGTTGGTAATTTGAAAAATCAATATAGTCAAATAGAAAATGATATTACCAGTATTGAGAGTCAAGTTCGTAAAAAATTGGAAGAACAAAATAAATTGAATCCTAGTACTATCGAACAACAAGGTCTTTTACCTTTGTCTTGGCCAACACAAAGTCGCTATGTGACAGCTTATTTTCATGATAAAACTTATCCTTATAGAAATGTTTTTGAACATCCAGCTATCGATGTTCGTGCTGCACAAGGTACAGCTATTCACGCGCTAGCTTCTGGGTATATTGCTCGTGCTAGGACGTGTAGTACATCTAGTTGTTATTCCTACGTTATGATAGTACATTCAGATGGTTTTTCTACTGTCTATGGTCATTTGAGTCAAATCTCTGTTTCTGCTGATCAATTTGTAACTCGAGGTGATATCATTGGTTATTCTGGAGCTACTCCTGGTACAGTTGGTGCTGGTCCTTTTACAACAGGTCCTCATTTACATTTGGAAGTTCGTAAAAATGGTATTCCTGTTAATCCTTTAAATTACTTAGCCAAAGATTACTAGTTTTTATGCAAGAATTTGATAAACACCAATTATTTTTTTTTGATAATATAATTTTTTTTGACACAGAATTTACTAATATTGATTCAGAGATAGGTGAGTTGATGTCTATTGGTTTGGTAAAGCCAAATGGAGAAGAACTTTATTTGGAATTGGAATATGATGAAAGTACTATACACCCTTGGGTAGATGAACATGTTTTACCATATCTAACTGGAAATAAAGTATCGAAAGAAGAAGCTATTGAGAAGATTTGGGATTTTGTAGGTAGAGAAGGGGAGAAGCCTTTTCTTATGGCATACGTCAATCAATTCGATAGTATTTATTGGTATAGACTCTTTTCAGACCCAAAAGGTCATCCTGTGTTTTGGATTCCGATTGATTTTGCTTCTATACTTTTTGGTTTTGGTTTTGATCCTGATATCATGAGAGAAGAGGAGTTTTACAAATGGTTGGAGATAGATACTACAAAGTATAATAAACACAACGCACTAGATGATGCCAAAAAACTAAAAGAAGTTTATGAAAAGTTTAAAGAAAAAGTAAATAAGGATAGTTAGTGTCGCACAATATTTATATATTTATTTTATGATTTGAAAGGGGAGTAGTGTCTATGATTGAGCTGCTCTTTTTTATTAGATGTTAGTTTTTTCTAATTTCCAATTTAGGAATTTGGGATTAAAAAACAATTCTTGAATTATAAATTTTTTAAAAATATTTTTTGAATAAATTTAAATATATAAAATGTAATAATGTCATTTTGAATTTATTTCAGAATCTTTCTAGAAAAAAAACGGAGGTATTAGAAGATTAAATTGGAACTACATACCGTCTATAATATTCATACAGATTTTTTAATAAAAAAGATGATACTCTATACCTTGTAAAATAAAGCCCTATTCTGTAGTGTCGTAAAATATAGTATATATAGGCTTAACCTAGCCAAAAAAGAGCCTAAAGACCACAAGGGTTTACAGGCGTAAAATAGCATAAAATTTAAAGTAATTTAAGAAGGTAAATTTATATATATATTATTTTTTGATATTTTTTCAAGGGTAAATAGATCTAATAATTTGGTCAAAATACTTATAATATATAGCTTAGATTAAACTTGTTATATATGGTATGTCGCATAAGATACATTGTGCGACATTGTATTACACACACTACACAGACACTCTTTTACTACCTTTTAAATTTTATTACTCCTCTCCTCCAACTTTATTATTTTTTATAATTTATTGTTATATATTTCTAACTTTATTTTGTATAATCTAAAATAAAAAATAACGTTTATATAATTATAAACGTTATTTTATTTTTATGCATTGGCGATCGGGGTGAGAAAAGACTTATTTAGAGTCCCCTCTCCCCGATCGCCTGGTAACATTCTTTAGGAACGCTACTATATATTAAAATACTTTTTTAAAAACTTGTCAATTGTTAATTAATCTTTACTTCTTTAGTATAAATTATAAGAAAGTTTAATGCCAATAAATCCTATCTGAATAACGTAAGTCTATATAATTAATATATTTATTTTCGTTTTTTATTTTTTCTTTAAATAAATTAGATATAATATCTAATTGTTCTTCAACGGGTCTACTTAAACGTGATTTTATATAAGTACCTTTATAAGTTTTGATTGTTAAATCTTGTTTGTTGTCTTCAAATATAAAATATTTTAGGGGAATATTTTCGTTACTATCTAAACCTCGAAACCATTTTATAAGGTTTGAGACATCTTCATCATTTAATACTTTTGTATTTAAAGTTACTTCTGTAGTATTGTTTTTATCATAAATAATAGGATAATTACCCAAGTCTTCTTTGATAGTATTGATATCAGGATCATGCCACTGTCCCACTACAATAGTACTTGTCACAGTCTCTCCTGACTCTGTAGTAGTAACCATTTGTTCTGTAATATCTTTCCATTCATAAGAACTTACTTTTCTCATTACTTCAACTACTTTTCCTTCTAAATCCACATAACTGTACTCTTTACCATTATCATAAATTACAGTGGATATTTTTTCTTGTATTACAATATTTAATTTATTAGGAAAACTTTTTTTAACGATAATTTTGTCTATTGGGTATCTTTCTTTTATAATATCTTTGATAACAGCTATATTCGTTGTTAGATAACTATTTTCTTTTAAAAATCCAAACTTTTTGTAATTCAAAATACCTTCTGTTGTACTCAACATATCAGCTTGGTCTATTCTTTGTAATCCTGTTATCTCTATGTCTACTATTCTAAAAAAAGGATGAAAAATAAAAATACCAAAAGTAACTAATAAACTTATTATAATTATTATAATTTTTATAAATGAAAAATCTTTTTCTTTTTCATGGATAAAAGGATTTTTTACTTCTCTCCCCTGCCAAGCAAAATCTCGTCTTGTTTTTTTACTACTAAAAAATGAACTAAAAAGTTTTTTTGTTCTTTTTAATTTGTTATTGAACTTCCTCTGAAGTTTGTGATGATTTATAACTTTTTTGACTGGCACAGGCTTTTTTAAAAAACTTAAAAACCACGTTTTCTACTTCTCAATGTTTCTACCAACCAATTCAACCAATATTTTGGAGTGACAACATAATCTTGAGCCGGTAAAAGATCTTTTTGGAATCCTCCAAAACCTTTTTTGAAATGAGTAATTCCTTTGAAAGGATGACTGTCTGAACAATTTTCAGGAGCAATACCCCAAAAATTATAATATTTTAGACCTCTTTTTTTTGCTTCTCTAATAGCTTCCCATTGTAGTAAGTAAGAAGTAGGGAGTTTTTTGTTTTGAACTAAAGAGGCACCATGTCTATAGGCAGCTGAATTACCATAAAAATAGACTATTGCGGAGGCATCTACTTGTTTATTATCTGGTAAATAAGCTCTAAGAACACCTACTTCATTATCTTTTTCAAATGAATAGAATTCTTGTTCAATATATTTTTTGGAAAATCTAACAAAATTATGTTTTTCAGCAGTATAATCTAACATGTCATTAAAATCTTTCAAGGCTTCTTTGCTTGTCGAAAAATCAACTTTGACACCTTCTCTTATACATCGATTTATCAAATTTCTATGATTTTTATTCATATTCTTTAATAATTCTTCCTCACTTGGTGATAAGTCTAACAACCAAGAAGTTTCTGCCAAAATATGAATTGGGGCTTCTCGAAAGCCAGTTTCTTTGTAAATATTTTTGTTTTCTTCTGTTTCATCGATAAAAGGAGAAAATTTTAAGAAATCAAAACCTTCTTTTTTGGCCTTAACTTTTAGAAATTTTACAAAAGTTTTTAAAACATTTTTATAATCTTTTTTTATAATTGGACCATAAGGGGCTAACAAAAAGTTGCCACGTTTGGCATGTACTCCTATGATTAATGATCCTCCAATTAGTTTATTATTTTCATAAATACCAAAAATCCAATACTTCTCCCCCATTGTTTTTTGGAACTCTCCATTTTTGTAAGATTGTTTCATCAAAATAAAATTTTCTTTTCGTAAAAAGTCTTCCCATTCTTGTTTATTTGTAATTTCTTTTATGTCGTACATAATTTTAGAATTTTTTCCTTAATTTTTGTAAAAAGTAAAATAACTTGTATTTACTTGGTTGTAAAATTATTTCTTTTGATTTTGGATAATTTTTGCTTTTACCACCAAAACCAACCTTGAATTTTGTTACGCCAGACAATGGTTCTTTGTCATTCCAACAATAATTATTGTGACAAATTACTTCTTTTTCATTTTCTTTTATCTCAGGAGCGATGCCCCAAAAATCGTATTTTTTACAACCTTTTTCTTTGGCAAAGTTTATTGCTTCCCACTGATTCAAATAAGGTGCCATGACATTACGATATCTGTTGGCAGATGCTCCAAACAAATAATATAAAGTGTCTGCGTAAGTTATCAAAATAGTTGAAGAGATTATTTCTTGATTGTAATAAGTATTTAGTTGATAAACATTGTCTTGTTTTAATAACTTTTCTAAATAATGTTTACTATGACTACTTATTTTATTTCTTTCATTTGTATCTTTGTTTAAAGACCAATATTTTTCTATATTTTTTTCAAATTTTGTTTCTACACCTTTTTTCTTGGCAAGTCTAATATTGTAACGAGTCTTGCTATGCATTTCTTGCAACAATTCTTCTTCTGTTTTATTTAAATCTAATATCAAAGTATTTTGTGGTTGACGATTTTTTACATCTTTATAACTTATTTTCAAATTATCCAAGGTGTTTAAAGTCTCGATACGCAAAAAGCTATAACCTTTTTTCTTAAAAAATTCTGAGATCTCTGTAAAAGATTCTTCTGGCAAAAATACACGAGCTATATAAAAAAACTTTATTCCCAAAGGAAGTTTTGTCTCTATACCTTGAAATTGATAAAACTTGTTGTCTAGCTGTACTTCATAACGTTGTAAAGACATTCCATTTTCTTTGAAAAAATCCCCATATTCCCAAGATTGCCAAAACTCTTCTTTTTCAGTCCATTGTTCTTTTTTTGTTACTTCTCTTATCATATATTATTATTTATCAGTTCAGCAATCATTTTGGCTTGTTTGAAAGTAATATCTTTGTTGGTTGGTAGATTGAGAGATTTTGGAGCAAGTTTTTCAGCATTTGGGCAACTATTTTTTTTATAGCCAGACATGTTCAAGTCAATATCACGAGGTGCAATGACCGTATCATACCAATTGCCCAAAATAATTTTATGTTGTTTGGCAATTTGTCTTAAATCTTTGGCTTTGTTGGTCAAAATTGTATAGCGTAAAAAAATAGAATCATTGGTCATTTTTGGTTTTATAATTTTGTAACTATTCAGATTTTCATCATAAATTTTGGCAATCTCTTGACGGTGTTTGTTCATTTCTTCTACTTTTTTTAATTGATGAAGTAATATGGCGGCAAGAGCATTGGGATATTTACTTGGATAGAATTCAACTTTTCTACCTTCTTTTTCTTGTTTGTACATTATTTTACCTGAGATATTTAATTTTTTTGCTAAACTCAAAATTATTTTACCAACTTTTATATCATAAAGTTTTTTACCTAGATAAAATATAGGAAAGTTTAGTAAATTTTGTTTTATTTTTATAAGTCCGGATTTTGGCAAATCTTTGTTTAGAGACATTAGTTTTTCACCAAATTTATCATCGTTTGTAATGACAGCTCCCCCACGAGAGGATGATAAGACTTTGTCACTACCAAAGCTAAACATAGCCATATCACCAAAAGTACCTAATTTTTTGTTATTATAATTTGCGCCAAAAGCATGAGCACAATCTTCTATGACAATTAGATTATGACGCCTTGCTATTTCTAATAATTGATCTAATTTGGAAGCAAGACCAAAAGTATGTTGTATTATCAAAACTTTGGCTTTTGGTGTAATTTTATTTTCCAAATCTATTGTAGACATGTTGAAATCATCGTCAATATCTACATATACTGGTTTGGCATGAGCCCAGTTGATAGCATTACTCACCACCATACAAGTGTAAGATTGAACAAGTACTTCATCACCATGTTTTAGATCAAGAGTCTCCAAAGCTTTTTGTAGTGCTGTACGACCACTATCAAAAGTAATAGCATATTTAATTTCAAAATAATCTTGCAAAAATTCTTCTACTTTACTGATGTTTTTTCCTTCTTTCCAACTAAACCATTTCCATGGTAAAAAAAGATAGGAACAAGCAATCTTTACATCTTTTTTATAGATATTTGGATGAAAACCAGTAAAAATCATAAAATTTTTAAGTATTTTTTTCTATTTCTTCACGAACAATTTGAGGTAATCTATTTTCTAGTAAAATTACAGCTTTCTCATTTTTTAAACTTTGTAAGTAAGCTAATATTTCATTAGAATCTAATTTTACCATAACTTTTGTTTGGTATTTTGTACCTACACCTTTTTTCAGTGGTTCTGCAAAATCTGGAGCTATAATCACCAATTCATCAGCCACAAAAGCTATTTCACCACCAATTTGTTCGTGTATTTCATCACTAAGTTCACCAAGTTCAATAATACCTCTTGTTATAATAACTTTTTTATAACTATGAGAATAGCGAGATAAAGCATTTATAGCCGCACGAAAACCATCAGGATTGGAATTGTAACTATCATTCAATAGTAGTGCTTCACCATATTTTTGAACACGTAAAGCATTACCTGGACTTTCGACATTTTTCAAAGCTTCTTTTATTTCATCAATGATGAAACCTAAGTGTGTGGCTGTCAAAAGACTAGGTTGTAAATTGGAAATATTGTAATCACCAAATAATCTTGTTTGTAATTCCACTTCTATCTTTTCATTATCAATATTTCTAATAAATTTACAAAGTATTCCTGTATCAGTTTCTTTCATATCTTCTATCATACAATTTGGATTGAATTTTTCTTCAACTCCAAAAGTCATTACTTTGCATTTCAATTCACCAAGAAATTCTCGACAATATTTATTGTCAGAATTAGTAATCGCTAAACCGTTTTTTGGTAAAGAACGCAGTAATTCATACTTAGCAGTTTGAATATTTTCGATAGAACCAAAGAGACTCAAATGTTGAGGACTAATAGCTGTTAGAATTCCAATTTCAGGTTTTACAATATTACAAATTTTGTTTATTTCTCCTATTCTATAAGCTCCCATTTCTACAACAAAATAATCAACATCTTTGAAACTTGTCTTCAAAATAAATTTACTAATACCAATATCTGTATTAATATTTTTTGGAGTTTTTATTACTTTGAACTTGTGAGATAATAATTTGGATAATATCTCTTTGGTAGTAGTCTTGCCATAACTACCAGTAATACCAATCACACGCATCTTTGTACAATTTGCCATTTTTTTAGTAGCCATGCGAGCAATATAATCTTTGACAAATTGAGAAGCAATATTCATCAAATTTACGATAATTGTAATACTCATGAATCTCAAGAAACTAAAGGTAGCAATAGTTCTGATATCTTTTGTTTCTTCAAAAAAAGCAGCTTCTACAAAAATAGCGATAAACAAAATCAAAATTATTTTTAGACTGAACTTTGGTTTTTTGATAGGTCTTTTCAAAACAACTTTTGCAATGATATAAAGAAAATCCAAAACGTAAATTAACAATACTACCAATTTTATAATTACAGAATGTTGGTCCCAAAAGAAAACTACCAAAATAAGGGGTATCTTATAGAAAAAATCATAACGGAAAAGAATTCTTTTCCCTTCATTTGTACGCAGCAAATCAAGAAATCTATCCCAACGATATTCTTTTAGTTGCCAAAAATAAGCATACTGAAGATATTCGTTGCTCATGCTAATAAGCCAGAGAAAAATAATGGATAAATCTAAGAGATTCATATGATTAAACATTTTATTAGAAACGTCATTTCGAGCGACTGAGAGGAGTCGAGAAATCCCCTTCTATTTTCTGCCAATTTAGACAGTAAGGGGATCCCTCGATTCCACTCACTCGTCCCTCGTTCATTACGCTCGGGATGACGTTAATTTTTAATGAAATTCTTAATAATATTTAACAGTTCTTCTTTTTTCCAAAGATGTAAACCATGAGTACCACCATTTATTATTTCCAATTTTGAATCTGCAATATTTTCGGCAATTAGTGTTGCATCTTTGACAGGTACAAAAGCATCTTTGTCGCCCCAGACAACTAGTGTTGGGACTTTTATTTGTGGTAAATACTTACTCATGTCTTGCTTGGTAATTTTCAAGAAAATATCACGTTTGATTCCTTCAGTCTTGTTGTAGTCCCCTGCTCCTGCAGATTTGTAAAGTATTTTACGCATAAAACCAGCGAGCTTGTTTAGCACTGGTAAACTAAATACTATTTTACCACATTTAGCGATGAATTTGAAGATTTTATTTCTGATACTTTCTGGTCTGCGATAAACTGACGCTCCACTAAGAATAAGCTTATCTACAATATTTGGTTCGTGAGCTAATAAATAAGTAGATATTTGTCCACCAAAGCTATGGCCGAGTAAGATTGTTTCTTGATTATCCTGTTTGAGAGCTTTTATTTTGCCAGATACAAACTTAGCATACTCCTCCACACCCCAGATTGAGCTAGGACAAGGTTCTGCGCCAAAACATGGTAGTTCTACCACTTCTACTTCAAAATCGCTCTCCGCCAACAATACAAAATCAGACCAAGTTTGTTTTGATCCGTTCCAACCGGGGAGGATAATGAGTTTTGGTTTATTCATATTTAAAATTTCTAAAGTATTCAAAAATATGTTTTTCGTCTTTATTATCTAAAGGAATACTTTTTATAAAATTTTTATAATCTTCAGTAACTTTCAATGGAATATCTGAGTTTTTACCTATTATATATTGATTATAATTAGTATTAAAAATTACATATCCAAATGCCAATATATTGTTTAATGATTCCTCCAATCCTTTTAAATCGTTACTCCTAATTGATAAATCTAAATTATCTATAAAATAATAAAATTGTTCTATATTATTTGCAAGAAGTAAATCATCCCTTATAACTAATGGAAGTGCTTCACTAGCATAACTTTTATAGCTTGTTGTACGATATCTAGCAATTCTATAATTACTAAGTTCATTATATGTATTTTTTCCTTTTAAAACTGGTAAACTTACATCCACACTATTTTTCAAATTAAACATTATTTCACCCATGATTAATTTAACTTCTGCCTGCTTAACAATTTCTTCATTATATAAGGTTTCTTCTTGAATATTTTTTTGTATAATTGCAACATATAATTGTCCTCCAGCTGCAATTAACATCAATACTCCAGCGATTACACCTTTCGTTTTTATCCAGTTTAAAAGTAATAAAAATAATTTTTTCAAACATTTTAGAAGTAAAATTAAATTATTTCTTAACAAATAAAATGTTTTATTCATATTATTTTTTAATACAATTTTTTACTATTTCAAGTAATTTTCCATCATCCCCTGCCATTTTTAAATTTTCAACTTCAGATAAATCTACCCATTCTTGAGTAACATTCAAAATATTTTCAGACTCAGTTAATTTTATATCTTCTGGATTTTCAGATACTATTTCAGCTCTATAAAATATTTTAATAGTATGACTGTATTTTTCTTTTACAGGTGATTTGACAAAAGCTGTCTGTATATCAAGTAAATCGCCAACCTCAACAGTATAGCCAGTTTCTTCTTTTAGCTCTCTAACCAAAGTCTCCATATGATTTTCACCTAGATCTATTCCACCACCTGGTAAAAAATAACCATAATCACCAAATTTTGTCATCAATAATTGATTATCTTTAATTATGATAGCATAAATTGATGGTCTAAAATATAAATCATCAACATTGATAATTATTTTTTCATTAGATATTGTTAGTCCTTCAACTGTTTTCATGTTTTTTTGTTTTTATGCTTTTATGATATTCTTTCCCATAAATCCTTGCAAAACCTTTGGTACTCTAATACTACCATCCGCTTGCTGATTGTTTTCTAATACGGCAATAGGAAAACGACTTAATACTACAGCAGTACCATTTAAAGTATGCACAAATTCATTTTTCCCTTCATCATTTTTGTATTTGATATTTAGTCTTCTTGCTTGATAATCTGTACAATTACTAGTACTAGTGATTTCACCATAACCACCTTTACTTTCGTCCTTGCCTGCCGTAGCTTCAGCGGAGGTTGGCTCAGCTTTCATAGTCATCCAAGCTTCCAAATCATATTTGCGGTAAGCTGGACCACCCAAATCTCCTGTAGGAATATCAATTACACGATAAGGGATTTCCAAACCGTCACAAATTTCTTTTTCAATACTTAATAATTCTTGATGAAGAGCTTCACTTTCTTCTGGTTTACAGAAGATAAACATTTCAAGTTTGGTGAATTGGTGAACACGATAAAGACCTTTGCTAGTACGACCATAAGCACCAGCTTCGGTACGGAAACAGTGAGACATAGCTGCATATTTCTTTGGTCCAGAACTCAAATCCAAAACTTCATCAGCATGGTAGCCAAGCATAGTGATTTCTGCAGTGCCAACTAAACTCAATCCTTCGTCATCAATATTATAAATTTGTTTTTCATTGCCACGAGGATTGAAACCAGCACCAAGTAATATTTCGTGTTTAGCAAGATCTGGAGTTTCAATTAGGTTGTAACCATGATTAGACAAAATCTCCATACCATAATTTAGCATAGCTTGATTTAGTCTTACCATGTCATTTTTGACAAAGTAAAATTTACTACCAGTCACTTTGGCACCACGTTCGAAATCTATCAAATCAAGATTTGTCATTAGTTCTTCGTGATCTTTGGCTTCGAAATCAAAATTTGGGATTGTTCCTCTTTCTTCGACTGTGACAAAATCTTCTTCTCCACCAATCGGACTTTGTGCGTGAGTCATATTTGGTACTTGAAGCATAAGATCCATATAACTTTCTTCAATAGTTTTCATTCCTTCTTCTAGAGATTTTATTTTCTCCCCGATTTCACGCATTTGCTTGATTTCTTCTTCTGTTGGTTTGCCTTTTGAACCGCTGTTTCTCGTTGAACGAAGTTCTTCTACTTGAGTTTGTATTTCTCTTTTTTGTACATCAAGTTCAAGTAGTTTGTCTATATCTACTTTTACTTTTCTATTTACACAATTTTGTTTTACTAGTTCGCTATTTTCGCGAATAAATTTTATGTCTAACATATTAGCTTATTAATAAAATTTTTTTAATTTATTTTATTTAAGAAATTTTCTATAGCAATTTTGATCGATTCTACAGGTATTGGTAATTGTTTAATATTTACCTTTGACCATGTTGGATCCGGCATTTCTGTTGTAATATTTTTTTTATTGACGTAGCCATAATTACCATTAGAATACGCTTCACTATCCATCTCCTGATGATAAGACCCTGTAGCTATTTTTATTTTCCAACCATTAACAGTAGTATTAAATGTCCAACGTATTCTATATGATTCTTCATCTTGATAAATTCTTTTTAAATTTGTCAAAGATTTTTTATTATATACCTCAACTGTACACATTTCAGCATATTTTTCTATACTTTTTTCTCTCTCAATCATATTTTATAAACTATTAGAATATCCAATCAATTCCGGCAAAATTTCTTGATACAATTTGTTATTAGCCCCAATCATATCTTCTTCACCAGCTTTTTCCAAATCAAACCATTCGACTCCCAAAGTCTCAGCGTCGGATATTTCATTAGTGTTGGAAATAACTTTGCAAAGCATTGGTACAAGATATACTTGATATTTTACTACTGAATCTATTTGAGCTTCTACATATATTTTACTAAGTTGTCTGACAACCTCTACTTCATAACCAACTTCTTCTAGAGTTTCTCTTGTTACATTTGTTTCAAAAGATTCTCCCAACTCCATACTTCCACCTGGGAATTCCCATTTGTTATGGAAGTCTGGTCTGTGTGGATCATTTCTCTTTGACATGAGTATTTTACCTTTCTCAACAATGATAGCTAGAGGCACTACAATATGTTTGACACCATATTGATTTTGTAAATAATATTTTATATTTATCAGAGCTTTGCCACGATGACTTGTTGCATTTTTTTCGTTTGGAGTGAGCTCTGCATAAGTTTTTCCTAAATCATCTAGAAAAAATATAGGATCATAACCCCAAGAGTTTTCCGTTTCCACAGGAGTTTCTAGAACTCTACCCTTTCTTATTCCAGTATTGGAAAAGGAACTTTTGGTATCAGGATCATAACAAACAAGACAAGATCTGAATTCAGCTTGTCTTTTTTCCATTGGAACGTCCTTTAATTTTTCTAGTAAAATATCTATTCTTTCTTTGGCGTCAGCTCCAACTCTGGCACTAACTACACCTGGCCAACCTTCCAAAGCATCCACGAAAATTCCACCATCGTCCGCGATACTCATTAGCCCTGTTTTTTCAGCGTAATATTTGGCCTTGAGCAAAGCATTACCTTCGATAGTACTTTCTGTTTCTTCTGGTTCTACTATATGTTCTGGTAAATCAGCTAGAGACAAAAATTCAAATGGCAAATCTGCTACAAATTTTTTCATTTCTCTAAATTTACCATCATTGGTAGTAGCGATTAGAATTTTTCTTTTTTCTTCTATCATATGTATTTGTTTACAAAAGGATTGACGAAATGAACAAAGTGAATTTCGTTATCAAAGTCTAACAAATTTCGATTCTCTCAATTTGTCATTCCTTATGTTTTTATAGCATTTTACTTAATTTTTGTCTTATTTTTCCAGACTTATGTTGTTCTGGTTTGTGAGATTTCAATCGAACAACTTTTGTATTCAGCTTGAATTCTCTTATTTTGTCTTCCAGTTTGTCAATAAAATTATCTTGGTCATAACCAAGTGCTATCACATCTGGTTTTTCAGTTTTGATTACTTTGTAATAATTCTTTTTATCTCCCAAAATAGCTTGATCAACTGACTTAATGTTTTTCAAAAATTCTAATCTTTCTTTTTCGTTATGAACTAAAGTAATTTTCTTTATTTTCTTGGAAGTACTATCTCTCCCAACAACGACTACTAAGTAATTCCCTAGTTTCTTGGCTTGTTTGAAAAGATTCAAGTGTCCCAAGTGCACAATATCAAATGTTCCAAAGACCATTACTTTTTTCATAGTTTTTAGGTAGATTCTTTTTCTAGTTTTTCTAAGTTTTCTTCAACTGGCTTCATCAGCGGAAAAGCAGTAACTTCACGCAAAGTGTGTGAACCAGTGATAAGAGCTGCGAATCTGTCTATTCCAATTCCAGTACCAGTCGCTGGTGGCATGCCATGTTCTAAAGCTTCTACATAACTCCAGTCGTTGGCCATGGCTTCTTCATCACCTTCTTCTTTATTTTTTACTTGTTCTTCGAATCTTTCTCTTTGATCAATAGGGTCGTTGAGCTCTGTATAAGAATTACTTAGTTCAAAACCATTGACGATAAGCTGGAACATCTCGGTATAACGTGGGTCTTCAGCTTTTTTAGCTAAAGGCTTGAGTTCAATCGGATAGTTCAAAACAAAAGTTGGTTGAATCAAATTTTTGCGAGCTGATTGTTTGTATAAGTTGTCCAAAAGTTTTCCTCTTTCTGTTAGATTTTCATGATCATAACCTTTGACTGACATGACTTTTTTCAATTCTTCCAAATCTGTATATTCATCAATATCAATACCTGAAAATTTGAGTACTGCATCATGAAAAGAAATGCGAGGATAAGGACCGGCAAAATTTATTTTGTGTTCATCTACTTCTACTTCCAATTTACCAATAGAATTTTCGACAACATATGGAATCATTTTTTCGTGCATTGTCATATTGTCTTCATAATCAGCATAAGCCCAATAATATTCAAGCATAGTAAATTCTGGATTGTGTTGGTGATCTACTCCTTCGTTACGAAAAGCCCTACCCATTTCAAAAGTTTTTTCAAAACCTCCGACTAGCAATCTTTTTTGCCAAAGTTCACCCATACAAATACGCAAATGAACATCAAGATCATAAGCATTCAAGTGAGTATCAAAAGTTTTGGCCATAGCACCTGAAGAAATTGTTTCAAGGACTGGAGTTTCTACTTCTATAAAGTTTTCATTTTGTAAAAATTCACGAATATAACGTAAGATTTTTCCTCTCACAATAATTTTTTCTTTTTCTTCTGGATTGACTAAGAAATCCAAATATCTTTTACGATAACGAACATCTTCATCATTTAGACCATGGAATTTGTCTGGCAATGGCAAAACAGATTTTGCCAATAGTTTCCATTCTTTTACTAAAATAGATGGTTCACCTTTGTGAGTAAGGAATTTTGTACCAGTTACCTCAATAATATCAGCAGAATCAATTTTTTTGCTAAATAGTTTGTAATTGTCCACTCCCACTTCGTCTTGTTTGAAAGCTATTTGCATACGATCGGATTCATCTTGAAGATGACAAAACATCAGCTTGCCCATGTCACGCTTCGTCATAATACGTCCGACGACATTAAGTTCAGCATCTTCTTTTGAGTCAAGTGCTTCTTGTATAGTTTGTTTACGATTTATTCTAGCAGGATAAATACTTAAACCTGCTTCTTCCAATTCATGCAATTTACGAAGACGTATTTCACGTTCGTCATTGATATTGATTTCTGGTTGTTGAGACATAAGGTTTTCTCTTTAAATCCGCCCAAGGCGGACAAGCTTTTTTATTTGATAAATTTATATTATTAAATCGATTTATTTTAAATAGGTAATATCGTTTAATTTAAGTAGGTTTTTAGGCTAATTTACCCACATATTGTAGCAGATTATTGCCAAAAATACAAATACTCCTGAGAAAGGAGTATTTTGGCTTATTTTAGCTATTTTATTTGATTTCCAAAATTTTATAAACCTGTACTCCTGCAGGTAAATCTACTTGTATTTCTTCCTTTTTCTTTCTACCTAAAAAGGCTGAACCTAGAGGAGATTCATTGGATATTTTGCCAGTTATTGGGTCAGCTTCTTGAGCACCTACGATAGTGTATTCTTTTTCTTTACCATTTACTTTGACAACAATAGTAGATCCAATTTGTACATAGTCACTTTTTTCTTCAGAGATAATTTCAGAATTATCAATAAGATGACCTAATTCGATTACTCTACTCTTAGCCCAAACCATTTCATCTCGTGCAGCATGATATTCAGCATTTTCTGACAAGTCACCCATCTGTTTTGCTTCATCAATTCTCTTTGCTATAGTAGGAATTTTGACATTTTTTAGATGGCCCATCTCTTCTTTCAAATTTTCCAACTTTTGTTGACTCATATATTGGATATCGTTTGTCATATTTTTGTTTTTAATTTAGTGAAAAAAACAGAACCGCAAAAGCGGACTTGTTAATATAGAGTATAGCATCTTTATGATTAAAGTCAAATTTATTTATTTCTATATTCAGCCCACCAACGATAAAAAGCATCTACTGTCTGAGAACCAATAGTACTACCTTCTCCACCTTCTTCCATTAAGACGGTTATCACAATTTCTGGATTGTCATATGGAGCAAAAGATGTGAACCAAGCATGATTATCTTTTTCTTGACTCCATTGAGCTGTACCTGTTTTTGCGGCTGCAGCAAAAGGTAAAGTAGAAAGACGTCGACAACTGCCATAATCCACACAATCTTTCATACCCAAACGTACAGTCTCTACATTACTAGGTGAGATAAAATTTTCATCCAAAATTTCGCTAACTACTTCTGTTTTTTCACCTGTTTCAGGATTTATAATGTCTTTGACAACGTGAGGTTTGTAAAGAGTTCCGCCATTGGCAATACTAGCTGTCATATTGGCAATCTGAAGAGGTGTCGCCAAAAAGTCACCTTGACCAATAGAATAATTGTAAGTGTCTCCAATATACCAAGGTTCATCTTTGACACGTTGTTTCCACTGTGGAGTTGGTATAAATCCTCCACTTTCTGCTGGTAAATCAATACCTAAAGGTTTACCAAAACCAAATTTTTTTAAATATTCATTCATTTTGTCGACACCAAGTCCTGAAAAATCTCCATATCCTCCACCAATATAATAATAAAAAGTATTAACAGACCAAGCGAGTGATCTTCTCACATTGGTCATACCATGTCCACCTGATTGCCAATCTGGAAAAAACCATTTGTCGACACGTAAACCACCATTACTCAAAAATGAAGTATTAGAAGTAATAATACCCTCTTGTAAAGCCGCAGACGCAAAAGCTGGTTTGATTACAGATCCAGAAGGAAAACTACCTGAGATAGCTCTATTAAACAAAGGTTTGTTTTCATTAGTTAGATAACCATTATACTTTTCAGAACTAATACCACCTGAGAAATCATTATTATCAAAACCAGGATAGCTAACCAAAGCCAAAATTTCTCCAGTACGGGGGTTCATGACAATACCAGAAGCTCTTTGTTTATCAAATTCTTTTAGCTTTTGAATAAATATATCTTCCAATTTGTTTTGTATATTAATATCAATAGATAAAATCAGATTAGAGCCAGCTATAGGATCTTTCTCAGCTAAAACTTGTTGTTCTCTACCTTGAGCATTTACTTCAATTCTTTTTTCTCCATAAGTTCCACGCAAATAACTCTCATACATTTTTTCTATACCAGTTTTACCAATTGAATCAGATGGTAAATAACCTTGTCTATAGTAAGTATCTAATTCATCTGGTGAAAGTTTACCTACATAACCCAAAACGTGCGAAATAGTATTGTAAGATGTCTTTACACTCTCATTGTCTTCTGGATGTAAAAAATCTATGGTACTAGTAGTTTCTTCCAACGCCAACATTGGTGTAGAAGAAGAATTTTTTATATATAATCTTTTACTACCTAGCTGTACATTTATACCAGGTAAATCAGCTCTGGCTATTTGTGTTTTTAGAGCTGTTTCATATGGAATATCTTCGGCGATTATAATAGAATCTTGACGATAATCTTTATATTTATCAATCACTTCTTTTATTTCTGCTTTATCTTGATTTGTAATAGAAATTAATTTATCTATTACATTATTTAATTCGTTTTCTTCTTTTGGTAAATCTTTTGGGATAACAGTCAAAGAAAAATTAGGAATATTTTGGGTAAGCTGTATATTATTTCTATCAAAAACCAAACCACGTTCTGAAATAATAGGAATAATTCTTTGTCTATTTCCTTCAGCTTGTGCACGATATTCATCTCCCATCAAAATTTGTAAAAAGAATCCCCTACCTAAAATTATTGAGAAAACAGAAACAATAAAAACCAAAAACCAAAAAATCTTCTTATTGTCATAGAAGCTAGAGCCTAAATGAGAAGTACCTGAAGTAGTAATAGAATCATCAACATTGTTTGTAGTATATAGACTATCCTCTGTCCAAGACAATTTGTACTTACCATCTAAACTTATTTTCTTTTTTGGGTTTATTAGATATGGGTCTATTTCCATAAATTATTTAATAATCGTGAATTAACCCTGTGAGTCCTGCGGGACATCACAGGGCGTCTATGCTATTTAGCATATTTTGCTATAAATCAAATAATTTCAACTGTTTAATATCCTT
>Ga0210011_1000213_pt1 | contig 71496 bp, 76 predicted proteins | sample CryGeymeta201502_FD_183972 | JGI IMG/M metagenome (GOLD analysis project Ga0210011, IMG submission 183972) | Groundwater microbial communities from Crystal Geyser aquifers in Utah, USA - Crystal Geyser metaG 2015-02 (SPAdes) (version 2) | ecosystem: Environmental > Aquatic > Deep subsurface >...
GTGTTGAGGTACTAACACCTTTTAGTTTTGCGGCTTCAGAAATAGATAATTTACTCATTACTAGAGTATAGCTTAATAAATGAGTAAGTTTAAGAAGATTTAAGTAACTTTTTGTTAACTGTTAAAAGCCCTCACCATAAACTCAAAAAGTGAATCGTTTTGGTGACGGGATGAATGCTGACCAATAAAAAAAATTCGACCAACGGGAGTCCACATAAATCCAAAAGTTTGTGTTAAAATAATTTTATGAAAATGAAAGCACCATAAAATAATGTTAGTCATTGAAGCAAAATTATACGGCAATCAACCACAATACCAAAAAATAGATGAGATGATTCGTACAGCTAGTTTTGTGCGTAATTCTTGTGTGCGTTATTGGATGGATAATGAAAAAGTTGGGCAGTATGATTTAAGCCGTCTTTGCAAAAAGTTAGCTAGTGAGTTTGAATGGGCAAAAAAGCTCAATTCTATGGCTCGTCAAGCTAGTGCTGAAAGAGCTTGGGTTTCAATAAAACGCTTTTATGATAACTGTAAAAATCCCTCAATTAAGAAAAAAGGCTTTCCTAAATTTAAAAAAGGTCGTTCTGTAGAGTATAAAACTTCAGGGTGGGAGCTTTCAAAAGATAGAACTGCTATTAATTTTAGAGATGGATTTAAAGCAGGGTGGTTTAAAATGCGGGGTGGTTTTAACCTAAATTTCTACCAAATTAATCAGATTAAACGAGTTAGAGTTATTCGCCGTGCTGATGGTTATTATGTACAATTTTGTATAGACCAAGAAAGGATAGAAGATATTAAACCTTCTGGTAATGCTCTCGGTTTAGATGTTGGTTTATCTCATTTTTATACTGATTCAAACGGTTTAAAGATAGATAATCCTAGACATTTAAGAAAATCAGAAAAGCAATTAAAAAAACTTCAAAGACAAGTTAGCAAAAAGAAAAAAGGTAGTAACTCTCGAAAAAAAGCGATTAATAAATTGGGGAGAAAAAATTTAAAAATCTCAAGGCAACGTAAAGACTGGTTAGTAAAATTAGCACGGTGCGTAGTCCAATCTAACGATTTGGTAGCCTATGAGAAATTAACTGTTAAGAATATGGTCAAAAACCATTGTTTAGCTAAGAGTATTAACGATGCGAGTTGGAGAACTTTTTTTGATTGGTTAGACTACTACGGAAAAGTAATGGGTAAAATTGTTTATCCCGTAAACCCTCAATACACCAGTCAAGAATGTCCTAACTGTAAAGTAATAGTCAAAAAGACCTTATCTCAAAGAACACACATTTGTGAATGTGGTTGTGTAATGGATAGAGATGAGGCAGGTGCAATTAATATCTTAGCTAAAGCATTAAGAGAATTAAGTAGGGGTGGGCAATCCCTAACTTCCAGTCTTGAACTGGTAAACGCTAACGGACACATTAACCTCTGTCAATTGAGTGAAAACTTGATTGATAAGTTAGGTGGTTGAAGTTAGAATCCCTCACCATAATCTTTGATTTGGTGATGGGAGAATGTCAATTGCTGGTGCTATATAGTAAACAGCTGACGGAGTTAAAGTGCTAGGTAAAACTGTTTCTCGAAATATCCTAAAAGTTGCCATAAATTATCACCAATTGTTTGAATCCCATTCTTTAATTTTTAAACTATCAAGCCATTCCTGTTCAGTACCGACAAACCCGTTATCAATGGCTATCTGATAAGCAGATTTACCATCTTGTCCATTAATAGCAATCGGATTAGAAGCGATTTCTATTACCACGGGTATCGGTGGGATTATTTCAATAATTTCATTCGTACTAATAATATCAAAATCACTCATTTTATACCTCTCTATACATCGGGTTTAACCTGAACAAATCCTTGAAATCTAGGGATAATAAATCCATTTTCGTGATAGTCAATATCATAAACTAATGAATTTTTTAAACTAGGAATACCAACACCTTGAAACTTAGTAAAAGGCAATAAAGCCGTAACAGAATTAGGGATTCTACCTATTATCGAGGTTTTATTCTCATCAATATCGAAACTAATATCAAAGGTAAATTCCCCTAATAAATTACCAGCATTTTCAAGATAATTATCTCTAATTATTCCCACAAAATCGCCAGTAATATTGCCTACTTGAAAGAGAGATAATTGATAGTCTCTCCCTTGATAAATAGCAAAATCATTTACACCATCGTCAATCAAATTTAAAATAGCCATTTAACACCCAGAATAAACAGAAATATCTAAAGAACTATCTTTTTCCGCGTCATAAATCTCCTCTCCATTATAAGAAAAAGAGCCATCATATTGAAGGGGAGAAAAAGGGATAAATCTATTTGACCTTGCATTTTTCCACGCCTCAATTAAACCATCAACAAGAGGCTGTAGTTCAATCGGTATTGGTGCAGAAAAAACCACAATAAAACGATCCCACCTTCTTTGATTGTAATATTCCGTACCATCATATTTAAAAATCCCATCATAAAGTAAACAAGGATTTTCAATAATTTCTACATCAATATCTACCACTGACAAAGCATCAATAATCGCAGAAGGAGTCGCTGCTTTTCGATGCAGAGCAACGGCTGATCTGATTAAATCCCTCTGTTTCGTCTCAGTATCAGCCAATAACCAACCTTTGTACCCCAACACATCTAATTGTTCAGCAATATGCACCAAAACTGAATTATCAACCGTATCAATTTGATAAATTAATAAGGGAACCAAATCTTGACAAATAGTTGCCACTTTTAAAAGATGAAACAAAGTTTCAAATTCCTCAGTCCTTAATGGTGGCTGTAATGGTTTTGGGTCAATAGGGCAAATCATCCTGCACTTACCCCCACAATATCAAGATTAAAATTAGGTACGATAACCCGTTGATTAAACTCAATTTTAACCGTTTCAATAGGCTCAATTAAATTAACAGAATAAACCCCACCAATTTGCATTTTTTGGATAATTTGGCTAGGCACAATATCCTTACCTAAATTAGAAGATAAATCATTACGATAATCTTCAATAATTATATTTAATCTACTTGTTAAATCAGCAATATCAGCATTAATATCCGCAATAATCTCAACACTAATATTTTGCTCAATTTCAATAGCAGAAAATACTTTGACCATATCTGTCAACGGACGAATATTGTCATTATCCAAAAAAGTTTGCACCTTATCTATTAATTCTAAAGAAGGTAAACCATCCTTTGCTAATAGATAAATATCTACAGAAAAACGAGGAATTTTAATAAATTGACGAAATAAAGGAGCAATATTTTCTGCGGTAAATAAATTAATATCAACTCCATAATCTTGTAAATTATCTCTCAATAATTCTCCTAACTCTAACGCTAATTCTTCCTCTCTTTCTATCCTTTCAGTATCCGTAGGCGAACTAATTGCCACCGCAGAAATATTAGAATCCGCCGACAATACCAAAAACTTATAACTATCTTTACTCCCAGCTGTACTAATTTTATTAGGAGCAATTAATAATCTCTCCCTATATCTATCATCCGTTTCGATAGATGCACCAGAATTAGATACAGAGGTATTCGCCACCGATGCAATATCAGACAATAAATCAAATAATTGATTAATTTGCCCAATGGCATAACCATTACTTTCTTCCCCCGCCACAGTACAAACAGCAGAAATACTCCCCGATAAATCACCACTAGGGATAATCAAATTAGCCGTCGTCGCAAATAGGAAAAGATTATCACGACTTTGTACCTTTGTACCTTCAGGCACGATATAATCACTGCCCTGAACCGAAGTCAAAGTAAATAATATAGTGGTAATCGAACTTTGAGCGTCTAATCGTGGCGTATCCCAAAAAGCACCAAGAGCATCAAGATTATCTCCAATGGCATAATTGACCAAACATTGCTCACCCGTAAACTGAATTAGGGTATCAGTCACGGTTTTTAGATATGCCGCCCAATTACTCAAGAGAGCTTCAGGTTGTGCAGGAAATAACTCCTTACCAGTCAATTCAGTATATTTAGCCTTTAGCTCATTCTCAGCACTAAGAGCATCTGGTATTGCAAAAATAGGCTTAGAGAAAATTGTCATAAAACCACCACCGTAATTTGCTGAAGGGTAGATTCTTTTACTGTCCAAATAACTCTGATTTCAATCGTGCCTAAATCAGTTTCGTTAAAAATAATTTCCACCTTCTCAATATTTATCCTTGGTTCCCACCTCAATAACGCCTCATAGGTTTCCTTAATTAGAAACTGTTTAACAGCCGTCTGAGGATAATCAACATAATCGTGTAGATTACTCGCAAAACTAGGACGATGAGGATCACTACCACGAGGAGTAGATAAAATAATCTTTATACACTGATTAATATCTGCCAAATTTTCAACAATTTCACCGAAACTATTTAATTTAGGCGACCAATTTCGAGACTGAATTTTATCAACTGATACAACCATGATTTTTAGTAAAATATAAAAGTAATTGTAACAATAATCTTGACTCCATTATGGATAATATTGCAAGAATTGGAGACACCATTAGTCACGGAGGCTCAATAATATCAAGCTCGGAAAATTGTGCTACTAATGAGCGTGGTATTGCAAGAATTGGGGATACCGTAATTTGCGATATTCATGGCACACAAACAATAATAGGCGGTTCAAATAATGTCGAATGCAATGGCTTAAGTATTGCTAGAATTGGTGATTTAATTAGTTGTGGAGCAACAATCACATCAGGGTCAGAGGATACCTATAATTGAGGAGAAAAATGGGATTAGCAGAAATCATATCTATAATTGCAGGAATCTTTATTCCCCTGACTATTTGGCTTCTCAATCAATTTGAAAAGTCCATCGAAAAATTGCACAAAAAAATCATAGACGAGAAAGAAAATCTTGAGAAAAATATTGATTCAAAAATATTAATAGTGATGAATGAATATTACATCGGGTTAGATGCTCAAATTCAACATAATCGTAATGCCATCGCTTTTTTAAAAGAAGAAATCAGACACCAGACAAAAACCAGTGCAATGAGAGGAAAAACCTTGTCTGACAAACTTTTGGATATAGAGAAAGATTTAGACAATATCAAAGAAAAATAGACACAAAAAAACCCTCCGAAGAGGGTAAAACTTATACTTGCTCAGCTATTTATGCTACGACTCGATACTTACCATTGACTTTGTCCCATCCATAACCATCGGGATCTAGCGACTTAGTCCACTCGATAAACTCTTCCTGACTCAGTGCCTTAAACTGATTAGTTACCTCATGGTGGCTACTAAACCCTAGCCTTTGTGCCAATTTTGTGGCACTTAAAACCTTTTCATCAGGGCTATCATCCTCCTGTTCATCTTCAACAATTACATCGATAGTCTCAATAGTTTCGACTACTTCATTTACTTCATCCTCACTACCTAATTCGGAAGGTGAATCATCTGGAGTAGTATCATCTGCAATTTCCTCATCTTCTCCACCCAAGAAGCGATCGCCCTTGTCCGTGAAATTATCCCAGTCTTCTTTAATCTCGGTAGTGATGTCTGCAACTTCGGCTGTCACGTCATCGAGAAACTCAATGGGGAATAAACCAGCCATGTCTCCTAACAGAGACTTGAACTGTCCTAAGAGTCCTCTTAGCTCATTATTTGCAGTCTCACGGGCTTGTCTGATTTGGCTATCGTTGCGGATCTCATCTCTCAATTGCTTAATAAGTGCCTCTAAACGTGCGATCTCAGCAATTTTACCATCGATTAATTGAACTTGACTTGTAACGTATTTATCGGTTCTCATGACTTTTATCTGTTGTGTAGTGTTGAAGTGTAGTGAAGTTAGTTTAAGGACTTAACTAGGTCACTTGTTCTTTGAGAGTCCTAGTAATTATGTATTGAGTAGAAAAATACTAGGTAGGTATGTATTGAGTGCTTATGTACTTGGTAATTATGTATTGAGTACACACCTATTAGGTAGATGTGTACGGGTAGTTTAGTACTTAGTACTTGATTACTACCTTCTTGGGATCACAGATCACATTGGATAGTGCCATGTGATTAGTGCGTGGTATCCATATCCCTGTCTCATCATCGAGGTGACAATATACTTCGGTAGGGTATATATCAGCTTGTAATACTTTGAGTTTGTGTGTAGTGTGTTGCATTGTGTGACCTCTTGTTTGTTTACTCTTTTAATATAACTTAAGTGATTATCACTTGTCAAGGGGTATAGGAAAGTTTTTTTTGATAACGACTAAATCCCCCTCCGCAATAGCATTCAAGAGCTTACCAATACTAGGCTTTCCAGCGTATTGATAGCCATAAAAATCTGCGATCGCTAATAATTTCGCCTGATTTTCGGCTGAAAGTCTTATCGGAACTTGTTTGTGACCTCTCATGTTGACCTCAAAATATGATTATCACCTTACAATAGCAAAAAAGTAGATCCTATTTACTTAATAATTTTGTACCTAATACATATTTACCTAATAAAATTGTACTTAATACATGATTACTTAATATAGATTTACTCTAATGTTTCTGTACTTTAATATTTATGTACTTAATACAATATTACTAAAGTATTTATGTTTTTAGTGTTTATGTTCTTTGATATTTGTGTACCTACTATTTATGTACTCAATACGCATTTACTTAATAATTTTGTACTTAATATATTTATACTGCTAAATTTTTTTAACCCATTTTCTAGCAAGATCGGCAATATCCTGAGCTTTGTCAATTCCATTAATAACTCGCCGAGCATTATAAAAATCCGTGCCACCAGTGTGAATATAATCCTCCAGCTTCATGCCCGTAAAGCTACCAGTTTTAAATCCATGTACCATGATAAATAGCGAAACATTTGGCTCTAAAACCTTATCAGGATTAGAAACGAAATCCACGCCCAAAATTCGTGAATATTTCTGATAATTTGCCTTCCATGTAATCTGCACGAATCCCCTGCCATACCATGGGGCATAGCGTAAATTTTTCATTCTCCAGTCCTCACTAAGCCAAAAGGCTTCTCGGACGGGTTGAAAAGTATTAGCCGTTTCCCACTGGGTAGTCGCTAACACATAGGCAATTTGATTTTTAAGAGGCAAACCTTGCTTTTTACACTCAGAAATAATAGAATTTACCGTACCTTGTTTAGTCGAAAAATCATTTTGAGTTTTAGGATTATTTTCTCTATCCTCTCTCAAAACTTGGATAGTAGTTTCTCCCACAAATTCAGGATAACCTAAAAAATTTTTATCCTTAAAATGCTTTAACGCCGTCTTAGATTTATTACCAATTAGCCCGTCAATTACCAAATTATATCCGTGATTATTTAATAATTGTTGCAATTCTTTTGCCTGAGATATTGATAATTCATTTACATGAAGAGTCTCTTTAATATCTACTAATTTCATAATTATTTCCACTAATTAACTAACTATAATTCTAACAAAATTAGGACTATAATAAATAAAAAATAATCCTAATAATGCGTACTGTCAAGCTGTCTCACTGTAACATTTTAACAAAGTGGGATTGATTTATAATCAACAATAAATTGATATTTCTCAGCTTTTGAACCACCTCTAAAAGAATTATAAAGTAAAAAATTTTTACTAACAAGTTTTCTAATTATATAAATAATTTTATTTATATCAATTTTTAAATAACTAGCAATTTCTCTTTGAGTGGGTTCTTTTTCCCTCGTTAATTTATAATTATATATAAATTCAAGTAACCTAAATTCTTGATCATTTATACAATTAAAATCTCGATTTATAATCACCTCTTCAGTATTATCAATAAACAACAAATTTTTTCGATATAAAGCAACTCTATTCAAAGCATCGTAACAATCGAGGTGTAAAAGTCCTCTTTTGTCTTTAATAACAGGAGAAGAACAAAAATGATTGCAATACCAGCACCTTGACATTTTCATCTTATTTATACCGATTAATCACGTTATAGATAGTTTTGCGACTTTTCCCCACCCTCTGTAAAATTTCAGTAACGGAGATATTTTGAGAGTGAAGCTGGAGGATTAAATCCTCCTCCGCTTTTGTTGTTTTAAGTCTGGGAGTATTGCCAGAAATTAAATTATTGCGACAAATAAAACACACCACAGAATTATAAGAACGTTGCAACGAATTTGCAATTTCTTTATAGGTCATTGCCTTTTCGAGACTATCTCGAATAAAATTTAATTCCTTTGTGGTAAACTTCTGTCTCATCAAAAAACCTCCTGACTTTCAACAGAAATAGAAGAACCAAAACAAGAGGTAAAATCTTTAATCTTTTTCTGATTCCGCTCATTAATACTCACTGCACACTGTTCTGAGTGTTTCTTCCACTGCAATAGATTAATTTTGTGTAGATTTTCACAAATATCTCGATCAAAGCGATTATCTACATCCACCTGAGCCACCCAATTAGGAGTACATTCTGAAAAATGATGGCACAAAGGCAAAGGAGTATTATTATTTGAAGCATCATAATCAGCAATTACTAATCGTGCCAAATGGGGATGCACAATTCCTTTATCCCCACAACAATAACACTTCCAATTATTACCACCACTATCTTGAATCTCAGCTTTTTTTGATTCCAGTTGCGGTAATTGCGGTAATTGCGAAATTAAATCATCGATATTTTGATTCATTTTTTGTCCCCTTTAAGGTATAGTAAAGATTCGATAAATAATGGTTGACCTCATTGTTTGAGTCCATGTTTTGTCTGGGTTTTTTGACTCAAAACCCATTCAAAGTTGGGCGAACTAATTGAGAGAACAACCATTCTGCAAAGTACGATTATTGTCTGTAGTATCTTTCAATAATTGAGTAACCGTTTCAATCTGAAAATTATTCACCAGATAAGAATTTAAAGTCTTTTTCAAATAAATCAAATCCCCTTCACTGCGATCGCCAAGATTCAACAAACTAATATTATTCTCCTGAAGGAATAAAGCCACATTAGGGCTTAACTCAGCTTTTAATTGACGATCAAGACGGCGAAATTTGTCAATGTCGTACCGCACCGCCGATAATTGAGCCGATTTTTTCAGCAAATCACTCCAAATCGCATCAGTATTACCACCCAAAGATTGAATCATTTTTAAAGGTGACGGAAACATATCCTGAGTGATAATCGCCCATTGACAAGCCCGTTCTAATTGCTCTGGTGACAAATGTTTTAAGGTTTCGTAATAGCACCTTAGTATTGCTACATCAAGTTCTTTCGTGAAAAATCTTTGAGCAACAGGTCTAAACAATCGTGAAAAAGTAGCAACATCCATCGTGAAAATCTCCAAAATTGAATAAAAATCACTGTCATCTTTTAACGTCATAAGTAGCATTGGACAAATTTTTAAACGTATTGTTCTGCTAATTGTTCAAAAGAAGCCATTAAGACATCGTTCTCTTGCTTTTTGTACTGTAATTTTCGACTAGGTGCTAAAGATATTTCCGCTTCATACTCCCATGCCAATTGTTGAAGATTGTCATAGCTCATTACCCAAGCAAAACTACATCCCCAAAGACTCGGATTGCTCTCAACCCTTCTAAAAGCATTTTTCACACAACACTGAAGTCTTAAAACATCACCATCCATGTCCTTAAGCGATTCTTTTAGCCCTTCAAGCACCTTTTTAACCTTCAGTGGGTATTCCGCCTTCCAACGACTAGGACGGTAATTTGCGTACAAATTATCAATCCAGTCAAAATCTTGCCATGTCATTTTGTCAATATTTTTAATGACGTTCGCACTACCTGCGGAACTTTCATTCTTTAAAACTTCAACATCTGTGGCGACTGAATTGGTATCCTCTTGAATCTCAATTTTTGGTTTTGGTTTTTCTTGTTTTTGATTGAAATTAGAAATTACCTCTTTCGTCAATCTTTCTTCTTCTTCTTCCAAAGAAAAAATTTTAACCTCATTTTTCTCGGGTGTGTGTGTCCAAAAATCTTCCTCGCGCGTAAGAGTCTGCACACACTCTAAATTAGTCTTATTAAGTCTGTATAAGTCTGAATTAGTCTGAGAGGTTTTAGAACCGTTGCTATTATTAGCTTCTACCCCTTGCTCGTGACTGATTCTGCAACTAGAGTGACTGTTTCTGTTTAGCTGTGACAATTTCTGTAAATCTTGTGACTGATTCTGCAACTCAGTGACTGATTCTGCAACTGGAGTGACTGATTCTGCAACTGGAGTGACTGATTCTGCAACTGGAGTGACTGAAATCGTCACAGCCTTATCCTCTTTAGTTTTCAGGACACTTCTAAATGTAGAATGAGTGTCGGTAAAATCAAAAAGTTGTTTTTGCTGTAACTCAGCTTTGGCACGATAAAAACTATGTTTTTTTAATCCTAAATCCCTCTCTATTAATTCAAAGATTAAAGGTTCTTCTCGATCTCCAAACGGGTTTTTTGTAATTAAATAAAGCCACAATTTCATGGCTTTTTGACTTAAATCTGCCTCAATTAATTTCTGTGCAATTGATTCATCCAACTTAAAAAATTTGTTTTTACTCATCGGTTTTTATCAAAATATTTAGACAAAAGACACATAGTCTTATTTTTTTAGACAAGAAGTGTATATATATCAAGGTTTCTCTAAAATTTAGAGACATGATGTAGAATAAAGATAGATATTTACAGGGGAGCAACCCTGAAAATATTTAGTTTTGTTTTTTAGATTACTGATAGTTTTATCTACTAAAGATAAAGACTATCAGTCTGTAAACCTATTTTGATGATACCATAAAGCTATGAACAATAATAATGTTATTGAAAAAAATATTGATACTATGCTCAATCACGTTGAAATTTTAAAGAAAGAAATCAAACAGCCACCTCATTCTCACGATGCAAATGTTATTTTCAGGGCAATTCGCCTTTCACTCGGACTAACTCAGAATGAGTTTGCTAATTTACTAAATAGTCAGGTAAAGATTGTGAGTCGCTGGGAAAATAAGAAAGGAATTACTCCAGAACTGACTCACAAACAATTTTCGATTCTTTATTACGAGATGAGAAAAAAGGATATAGACTTGCTAAATTTGCATTGCTATAAAATAGTTAGCCTTCCTGATGATTTTAAAATGTATCAAGCCGTTATTGCCTATAGTTAATACTATTTTAAATTCTCACAAGCAATGCCGTCTTTATCTTTGTCCAATTTATGAGGATCACCAGGGAAGGCATTAAACACTCTTTGGGCTTCTGCTTGAGTTTTAAAATCCTTGCAATCACAATCTCCACCCTTTGCACAGCTAGGCAAATTAACGGGTTTTGGCTTTGATATTGAGTCAGGTTTTATAGGTACTGAAGTCATGGGCTTATTTTGATTATTTGCTCTCCAGTCCCACGGCATTATCTGATTTGGTAATCTCCAAAAACCACTACCCATAATTTGAGCCTGATTTTGAGCTTGAATATATCTATCAGAATCACTGCAATTATTGATATATCGAGGATCAATAACGGCTTGACCTTCCTGTACCATTACTAAATTGATATTTAATTTGTCCTTACTTACGATCGCCACAGTTCTCCCGTATCGATCCTTATTAAATATCGTCAAATCAACAATACTGCCTACGGGCAATAACTGTTTTAATCGATTAGTCGAAGCTGTACCGCCATTTTGATTAGGTTCAGGTGCATCAATACAAGCAAATCGAATCACAATATTCTGATTATTTTCCTTAACCGTAATAGTGTCCCCATCTGTTACTGCAACTATTTCTGAAGCAAGTATAGGAGAGCCAAAAAGACAGCTAAGAACTGAAGCTAAAATTAATCTTTTCATATTTTTATTTATCTACTAAACGTCTTGACATAAAATAGATAGTACGTTAAGATATTGGTATCTAAAAAACAAAACTACCTAAAATGACTTATACCCATATTAGTTCTTTGCTCAAGAACTATCAAATACTTGCACCTATACCAGATCATCATCTCGAAGTAACGGTAAAAATTACTCACTACAGTTCTTATCGTTACAAAAAATTTTACTTTCCCGTTGATAGCTATTCCCCAAAAATAGTATCCGAAGCCATTGACGATATGGCTTTAGAGGATAGTTATGAGTCTCATTATCGTGTCGATTATGCCGTAACAAGTCACAGATACATCCCCATTTTTAACAAAAATCAATCAATCCCTGACTTAAAAGAAGGTGAAGAATATTTAGTTTCTAGTTTATTCCCATCTTTCTTTGAACACATTTATTACTTTGGTGAAGAATATTACAGCTCAGTAGATGACTTAAAAAATTATCTAAACAAGTACCCAAACGATCATATTCTTTCGATTCAAGCCGTAATTAAACCAGAAATTGATTGGAGAGAGCCGTTTTAATGGAAGAAAAAAGACGTAAATTTATCCACAAAGATAGACCAAAATACCCCGATGGTTACTTCAAAGTAACTCAGCCTGACGAGGTGAAAAAAGTCGAAATTAAAGAAGGGAAAATAACCAAAATTCCTCTTTTAAAATACTCCTAAGTCGAATGATCAAAATGTCTATATACTAATCACAAAAAAAACTAATGGAAATGCTAGATACCGCTCTCAACGAAGAATTAAAACGTAAATTTATCATCGAAACTCTCAAAGAAGGCATGAACGCTTTATCAAAAGCAATCACTATTTATCACGAACTAAATATGACTCTTGATACTCAATTTTTTGAAGAATATTTCGCAGAAAATGAATCACCAACCATTGATGAAATCCTTAATGTCTTACTCCTTAACACCGAAATAGAATTAGATCAATGGCAAAACTAAAACCAAAACCACACTTTTTTGATCCTAAAGAAGACAACATTATTCTTAATTTATTTGATTGTTGCTCTACGAAAAATTATCTATATTAATGGGATTAAAAACAGACACAATTATCGCCCGTAGAAACTATTTAGAAACCCTAAATAAATAATCAAAGTGGGGGTTGCGCATCCACCAATAACGCACTAAAAGAAAACAAAATCAACAGAAACTAACATGACTATCACGAAAGAAAAAAAAGGCTCATTATCATTACCATCTATCTCAATTTTTGGCAAAATTAACAAAGAACAAATCAACCATTTCACTCCACCTTATGCAATTCGTAATAACTGCCAAATAGGACAATGGACTGTGGGAGAAGACAACCTTCTTGGCAACGAACTCGAAATTTCTATCATTGCCATGCGTAACTTTTACGGCTCGTTAGGCAAAACTAAAGGTGCATCTTGGTTACAAATTTGGTTCGTCGCCGCACCATCAGAAAACAAAATCCCTTCAAATACCGTTTGTGTAACTTACGTCAAAACCCGTACCTTATCGCAACTAGGACAAAAAGCCATCGAAATTATGGAGACTGAAGATCCGGGCGTGGGTATTTTTAAAACCAAGTTTGAAAAACATACTGGAGAATACGGCAATTACTACTCAGTCAATTGGGATTGGAGACCACGCACCGATGAAGAAATCTCACAATTACAATTAATTGCAGACTTTCTAAATACCAATCCAAATTTACAAGATACGAATTTGCCACCAACCATGATTGAAGTCATCAACGAGCCTGAATCATTGTTAGAAGCCCAAAAAGAATTAAAAGCAATCGAAGCATCCAAAACTAAAAACTAATTAATCAAAGGGAGTTTAACCGCTCCCTTTTTACCATAGGAGAAAATTATGAGTCAACTAACAGTTTTTGATTATTCAAATTATTCTGAAGAACAAATCAGAAAAAGCATTGAGAATAAAGCCCTAATGCAAACTACGGGCAAAATGGTGTCTGAAGGTTTATTTGCCCTTGCAAATTATGCGAAATCCCAACACGATAATTTGGGTAGTTATCCCGCTTTTATCGACTGGTGTCAGAAAGAATTAGGTTATTCTGAATCCGTTGCCAACCGCTTTTTAAGAGTGGGCAAAAGTCAAGTAGAAACTTTAGACTCTGACATAAATTTACCTAATAGTTTGAGTGGATTAGATGCCATCGCTTCCGCTTTATTAAAAGCTGAAAATGAAGGCGAAAAACAAGAAATAATCAAATCTCTCAAATCCAAAACAACAACTAAAGGTAAAGCATTAACTGAGAAAGAAATCAAAGAAATAACTAAAGAGTATGAAGCAAAAATTAACCAATTACAAACTGATTTGAAAGAAGCCAAACAAGGTGAATTATTCTTTCAAAATAAATTAGACGAAAAAATAACAGAAACAAATCAGTTAAAAGAAACAATCGATAATCAAAATAAGCAAATTAAAGAGCTTAATTCTGATATTTCTTCCAAAGAATTAGCACTCAAATCTCTTGAATCGCAAAGATCTGACCTCGATTTATTGCAACAAGAATTAGATGCTAAAATAGCCAAAGAAGCAAATATTATTATTCAAGAAACCTTAGAAAAAGAAAGATTATTGTTATCTCAAAAAGAAGCCGATTTAATCGTTAAGCAACAAGAAATTGAAAACCAATTAGCCACCGCTCAACAATTAAAAGAAAAGACTACTTTAGAGAATCAAAAACGAGTCGAAATAGACTCATGGATGTTGGCTTTTTCTGACTTGAATAATCACCTAAGAGAAGAAGCTAATTACTTAAAATCTTACCCTGATATTTTTAGAACTTCCTTTGACTTTACTGGGTTTTCTGAAGAAGAATATCAAATCTTATCTGAAAAAATAGATCGCCATCAACAAGACTTTTATAAGCTCATTGAAGAACACGGCAAACACTTAAATAATCTCTCTAAAGCAATCATGAGACTAACTTTTAAAAGAGTAGAATCCACCATTGAAGTATCAGCAATTAAGGGGAAATAAGTTATGAATGACGAGCAAAAAATGTTAATTCTTGAAAATAAATCTAGGGTATTACTACTAAATCTTATTGACGATCCCTACTGGAGACAATACGAATTTGCTGTAAAAATTTATCTTTATTTTAAAGGTAAATTAGATAGGGTTGATTCGCACTTAGAAACATCAAAATTCTACAGTGCTTTATACAGAGAAATCCCCTACGCTAAAGTCTTGCTTCTCTCAGATCACCCTTATTACTCATCGAGTGCAGAAGCCTATAAAAACATCACCAAACTTGATAGATGGAAAGCTATTTATCACGCACTAAACCTTAATCAAAAACTTCCATTATTGTATGAAGAATTTGAGACAACTAAACCAGTTCAATTATCCCTATTTATGGCTTAAAATCATGGTAAAAGGACAAAAAATAACCTGCAAAAAAACAGGAAAAATAGGAATTTTTATCCGTAAAAATCCCCGTAAATTATCTATCGAATTATGGGATGTAAAATTTAACGGCGACAATCATGAAATTGCAATTTCACCAACATTATTATTAGAAGGACAATTCGGTTATGGACACAAACAACGCTAATCCCGAAATAAAAATTTCTAATTATCAAAGTGTCATCAAAAGTTCTGATGGCATTATAAAAATAGAAGAATATGAGGTAGAGAAAAATGGTTTTAGTGAAATTAAATGCCAATTAAATCTCAGTCTAAAAAATCTAAAACCAGAGGAAGTAAAACAAGTTCTCAGAGCTTTAAATTATTGTGTAAAGGAGGATAAATAAATGATTGATGACATTATTAATACCGTAGAACAATTGCAAGAAAAATTACATATTTTAGAAAATGAAATCTATAACTATCAGCAAATTTCTAAAATAATTATTGCTTATCAAGAAAACAAAGGATTAGATAGCATGAGTGACATAGCCTTTAAATGTAATACGGATACCGCTACTGTTTTTTCTATTTTAACAAAACACAAATTAATTTAATATCAATTATGAACAATACCTTAGAAATTATCGGGCAAAATTATCCACGAGTAACCACAATTATTCAAGAAACAGAAAATCCAGAAAAGCGACAAAAATTACTTAAATGGATGAAAAAAATGGAGAAAATTCACGGCGTTGATGGTGCAATAATTGAACGGCAAAAAATATTAGATAACGGTACAAATCTTCACCAAGCCATAGAAGATTATTTGTTCAGCAAAGAAAACCCTGTTGACCATCCCTCTTTAAATTTAATTATTCCACTATTAAAGGTAATTAAAAATGAAGGTGATTTAATCATAGAAAAAAGATTATTCTGCCATAAACATAAATTTAAAGGGCAACCTGATTTAATCTGTAATTTTGAAGGATCGCCTACCATTATTGATTGGACATCTTCTCAAAGAATGAAGAAAAAACCATGGCTTGAACATAAATTTATTCAAGCTGGTGCTTATAGCATCGCTTGTGAAGAAATCGGCATTAAAATCAATCAATTAGCGGTTGTCGTAATTTGTGGGAGTCCTCGCACTTATCAGGTTTTTACCGATTCTCCTAAACCTTGGCGGATTGAATTTCTTAAAAGATTAGGACAATATCAACAAATGATGGAGGTAAAATGACAACAAAATATACACGATACCAATTCCAACAAATGTCTAAAAAAGATGTAAAAAACTTTGCTAAAAACTTAGGTATAAAAGTAAATGGATATAGCAAGGATAATTTAATTGACATGATTTTAGTCAGACAAATTGACCCTAATTATCCTGTCAATGAGATTGAATTTAGAGAAATCAAAATACATTTTAGGTATTCATAAATGAACTATTTAAAACTAGAATTAACCCACGAGCAACAATTTTTCTTAGAAAGTTTTAAGCGACAATCTAATAAATTTTCTAAAGAGGAATTAATTGATTTATTAATCACTGTACAAACTCAAAATTTTAATTATTTGAATGCTTATAAATCACTACTAAAAGACCAACATCAATGAATTATTTATTAATTAAAGAAAAAACAACTAATAATTCCCTGTTGATTAATGCCAACAATCTTGTAAGCATCTCTTTTAATACCATAATGAATTCAATTGTTTTAACTACGATTTTTACAACTTATCAATGCGAAAATATTGAATTAATAGACACAGAAACATTTAAAAAAGTAATCAATAATTTTAATCAACTTTGTCAGAAATGAATCACGAAACAAGAATTAAAAATTTAGAAAAGGAAATTGCTCAACTCAAAGAAGAAATCAATAAATTAATCCCACCGCCATTAAATTGGATTTCTTTATCCGAAGCCTACAGACAATTTAATATATCTCCTTCCGTAATCCGTACTCGTATTAACTCAGGAGAATTAATACACTTAAAAGATTGGAAAAAAAACGGGAGAAATTTTCTAGTTAATCAGAAATCTATCATAGAAAAGATACAATAATAATTAATAAGTTATGATTGCTATAAGGGGATTTAATCCCCTTTTTTTGTGCTAATTAAACATTACAAATAGTATAATAGAATAAAGATTAAAGTAAGTAATTATGGCAAAATATGACCTCGAAACCGTAGATAAAATATGTGCTTTATTAGAAGAAGGACAAACTTTAGTTTATATTTCCGAGCAATTATCTATTCCTCGACAAACTATTTATAGATGGTTAAAAAAGAATCCAGAATTTATTGAAAGAGTAAGTCAAGCACAGGAAAAATTCAAGCAAAATTTACCAGAAACAATTAAAAAAGCCGCGAAAGATCGCATCACAGAATTAATTAAATTTGGTCACAGAATTACAAGGGAGAGAAATATTGAATTATTGATAATTAATGAAGTCCCTATTTACAATTCAGATAATCAAATCATAGGGTATAAAGAAAAATGGCGACAAACTCACACAACCCATGACAAAGAAGTAACCAATATGGGCGTACCACAATGGGCTTTAGATAGAGTATTGCCACCACAACCTAAAGACTTAGAATCAGCAATTAAACTAATAGAATCCTATGGACTTAAACCAGTTGTCGCCAATACCGAATTATTTAGGCAATGGCTTGTCGCCCAAACTACTAGCGAAAATAGCCAAATGGGATCTGACCGTGGGCTTACAGAAATCGAAGCAAACCAAATCAGGGCTAGAATCCTCGGTATTTCGGAAGATGCCACCGATACTGATTCCTTACCAGCAAAAATGGGCGATTGATAATAGTAGAGTCAAAATCTGTCAAAAATCAAGACGCATAGGACTATCATGGGGAGATGCCTCCATTTCCGCTCTTGATGCTTCACAATCTAAAGGATGCTCTACCTACTATATTGGCTATAACCGTGAGATGAGTGAGCAATATATTGAAGACGTGGGATGGTGGGCAAATTCCTATCAATTAGCAACCAATGGTATCGAAAAAGATATTTTAGAAGACGGCGATCGCAGTATATTAGTTTATCGAGTAAGATTTGCCAGTGGTCATAAAGTCGTTGCTTTATCTTCACGTCCTTCAAACTTAAGAGCCAAGAAAGGAAAAGTAGTAATTGACGAGGCCGCTTTTCATGATGACTTGCCCGAACTTCTAAAAGCTGGGATGGCAATTTTGGCATGGGGTGGACAACTTAGAATCATCTCAACCCACAATGGAATTGATAATTATTTCAACCAAATAATTCAACAAACTTTTGAAGGAAAATTCGATTACTCCATTCACAAATATGACCTTGATGATGCCATCAAAGCTGGACTCTACGAACGTATTTGTCTCGTCAATAATTGGGATTATAGTAAGGAAAATGAGAGGTTATGGCGATCGCAATTAATTAAAGATTATGGTATCGGTGCAGACGAAGAATTATTCTGCATACCAGCAAATATCAAAGGTGGCGGTAAAGTATTTAAAAAAGAGTGGTTTCAGATTATCGACTCATTACCATTTGCCATGGATGGTATTAGATTTTGGGATATGGCCGCCACAGCTCAGGCAATGAAAGCCGATGCTTATTATACCGCTTCAGTCAAGATGGCTTATGACTCAGGCAATTATTATATTCTCGATGCCCGTGCAGAACAATTATCACCAGCCGATTCTGATGATTGGATGCTTGAAACCGCTAAAGAAGACGGCAATTATGTGCCAATTCGGTGGGAGTTAGAAGGTGGTAGTGCAGGATTAAGAGTCGAAGCGAATCTTAAGAAATTATTATGGGGATTTGACACCGAAGGAGTACGCCCTCAAGGGGATAAAGTAACTCGTGCTAAACCTTTAGCTAGTGATGCGAAACGAGGTAATGTATTTTTACTTAAAGGTCATTGGAATGAGCGCTACTTAAACGCAATTTATGGTTTTGATGGTACTCCTAAACCATTAACCAACGATTATACAGACGCTTCATCAGGTGCATGGGCTTGTTTACAATTAAGAGGAATTGCCAGTATTTTAGGTACTTAAAATAAAGATAATATTTGATTATTAATATTAATTAATATGTTAAAATTATTGTAATAACTTTCTCTTAAGTAACTAATAATTTATGAAAGATAATATTGTTGAATTAGTCAAAAATAAATATGATAAACGGTCACAATTAGGGATAAAAAAATATGGCACGACTTTAGAAGAAAATGACGCCCATTTTGATTCTTGGTTAAATCATTTACAAGAGGAATTAATGGATGCAGTCCTCTATCTGGAGAAGATTAAAGCAGTAAATGACACCATCGAAAAATAAACTCAGATATGACAGAATCGTTAGTACAAAAGTGGGAGATTCACTCAAACTTAATATTATATGCGTTTGATTATTGCTTAAAACGCAATACTTATGCTCCAAGTGAGTTTGTCAAAAATGTGAAAAAAAATAAAGAATTAATCTCTCAATATATGGTTGAGTATATGTTGAAAGAGATTAATCGTTATATCCAAACAGACTATTTTAAAAAAAGTTTTTCGGATATTAAAGAAACTTGGTTAGATTTTAAAAACTACTTAGAAAATATCAATAAATTATCCACAATTAATGACACTGTTAAGTTCAGGAATCAATCAGAAAGTTTTATTTTTTATTAAAAAATAGTTAAATGTTTTCAGAACAGGAAATGAGTAAAAGAATAGCAGAGATGGTTTTTATAACTGATATAGATGTGTTTATTAAATGGTTAAAATTAATTATTTTAGATGCTAAAATTTCAGTAAGTGATGATGAAGAAATTTTGATAAATAGGGATAAATTTTCTCTCGGATTTGACTTTAATACAGATCCGATAACTAAAGGAGTAATGACAGCTTCTGCTATTTCTTCTCCTGAGATTTGGATGCGCATTTTCCCTAGCCTATTGAAAGAAATACAAAACTTATGGACACAAAACAAAAAGAAAAAAGGTAAGTAAATGGCATTTTCAAATATAAATAACGCTTTTGATATGGTAAAACTCCAATCAGGATTAGCAGAAACTGATGAAACCAGAGACGATTATATAAACGATATACTTAATCAATCTAAGGGCATGATCGAAGGGATAATCGAATATCGCCCTTACCTAGTCGCCGCTCTTACCATGTGGACAAGTAAAGGAGAACAGACAATTACCGAAGCAAGTGGTAGTGCAAAATTTAGATTCCAAGAAGATAAAATGAATTTACGCCCAGTAATTGAAGCTAATCTTAGGATTCAGCAATCCCTAGATATTTCTCAAAATACAGAAGTGCCTATCGGATGGCAAGTTCAAACATGGCTAGATTCTCTGTGTGGTTGTGCTGGTAATGGTCAAGCGGTAGGTAATGATGAATCAAATTATGTCTTTTCAACAATGGTAGTGTAATGTCACAGCAAATAGAAGTAACTAATTTCGACTCTCACGGACTAAATCAAATATTCTCAGGGCTTTCTAACCCACTAACAGGAATAGGAACGACTAGGGACAAAACAAAACGTTTTCACGTCAATCAAATATCAAGACTACACGAAAGGGATCTTGAAAATCTTTATCGTAGTGAAGGACTTTTAACTAGATTAGTTAATTGTTTCCCTCTTGAATGTCGTAGGGATTGGATGTCCATAAAACAGATTAGGCTTGAGAATCAGGCAGAACAACCCGTTGGTGAACTTTATCATTACCTTGAAAAACTAAAGACAAAAAAAGGTAAAATTGGCGTAAAAGAAGCCTTTACCCAAGCATCAATTTTAGGAAGACAACACGGAGATGGCTTTATATTGATCGGTATTGCGGATGGTCAAGATCCCAAAGAACCCGTCAACGAAAAAACAATTCAGTCAATTGAATGGCTCAAAGTATTGACACGATACGAGATTTATCCTGACACAAAAGATTCTCACAACCCAGACTATTACTCAGTTTGGTTTAATGACTTTGAAAAAACGTGGCATCATACCAGAGTTTTAAGATTTTCAGGCACTAAACTTTACGATGATGCCCTAACTTATAATAGTGGCTACAATGATTCTGTTATTCAGAAAGTCTTTGACACATGGTCAGCGTGGCAACAGGGATTAATGGCAGGGTCTGCAATGTTAGCCGACTATGATCAGGGCGTATATGGCTTTAAAGGATTAGGTCAAGCTCTAAAAGAAGATTTAAGAGCTGGAACTAACACTAGACAAAAACAAATCCAAGAAAGGTTATATTCCGCAGAAATGGGGCGAAGTGTAATGAAAGCCTTGTTGCTAGACATGGACGAGGAGAGCTTTAATTACGTTACTCGATCCTATGCAGGAGCATCTCAAATTATGGAACTTCTTAAAGATGCTCTCATCTCTCAAGTTGATTTACCTGAATATAAATTATTTAATAAATCAACTTCTGGAGGAGCATTAAGCACTCAGCAAACCGCAGGACTCGCTCAAAGGTACGATTGGAATAGTCATAAAAATAACTGGATGACTGATAATTGGGTAGAGCCTTACGAGCAATTGTTGCGATACGCAATGTTTGCCAAAGATGCACCACTACCCACAGAGATAGAGATAGAAGTATCAGCTAATGCCAAAGTAGAATTGACACCATTAGAAAAAATAGAAGCCCAAGTTCAGGCAACTCAAAGAGATGCAGCCAATATTGAACTCGGAATATATTCACCCCTTACCGCCCAAAATGCCTATAAACAAGGTGAGTGGGATGGACAAATACACTTAGCCCAAGAAGATTTATTATGATAAATTTCAATTTTAATATTTATTACTCTCACTCTTTTTTTGTCAATTCATACACCGAAAATTCAAAAAGAAATGATCAATTATATTACGCTTTTCGAGATTATTTATTATTAACAAAATTAGATTCTAATCGATATAAAGTTAATGTTAAATTTGAAAATTTTGGTAACAAAATAATAATTTGGATAGAAGATAAATGAGACAACAAGTATGGAGAATAGGCAATATTGACGGCACAAATTATGCCGATTCTGCACCCCTCGGAAAAGCAAGGGTAAAATTAACCGACAAGCAACCGGGTATTTTAACCCAACCATTACCAGTTTTATTCCCCCTAACAGGTACAGATAAAGCCTACTATATGCCAAAAATAGGGGATCGTGTCGTCATTTTAACAGACGAAAATTGTGAAGATGGCATAATACTCGGTAGTTTCTATACCGAGAAAAATCAACCACCAGAAGGAAGTGTAGGGAAACACTTAATAGAATTTGAAGATGGCACAAAACTTGAATATGACAAAACGACTAAATTCCTAACTTTTGACGTACAGGGTGGCATCAAATTAATAGGAGAAAACGGTATAAATATTGAGTGGAGTCGAGAGAATCAAACCTTAAATATTAATATAGAAGGCAATCTCAATATTACCAGTCAGCAAAATATCACCTTAAATGGATCTAATATTTATCTAAATTAAAATTCTCATTCCATAATTTTGCACTCTCTCGATCACCGATTAAACTTCCATAATATTTGTAGTGAACATCCAGCCCGTGACCCATCCACTTTGACAAAATCACGGGAGACAATCCCTTTATTGCTCCTCTCACCGCAAAATAATGACGCAATTGATAAGGGGTAAAAGGATATTTTCTAAAAAAGGCTGTGATATTTTGCGATACCTGCCCATTAGCACGGCTACTTGGATCAACCCTAAAATTAAAATTACTCCATTGATTTGGAATATTAAGAAAATCAACTCCTTTAATCATCAAAGGATAAGCCGTTCTAGTACTGGTTTTTGTGTTATTCCAAATATATAAAACAGGTGGTGATTCTTCAAAAGCAAAATCACAACGGAAAAATTCATGAGGGCGAATACCATAAGTAGCCAAAATTCCCAGAGTCCATTTATGGGGTAAATATTCCTCATTCTCATAAGCCAATCTGATTGATTCATCCGTTGGTAATTCCTTAAAATTAATATCAGGGCTTTTATATTTCATATAAGGCAAAAAATCAAACTCGATATGATGAAATTTTGCCACTGGACGAATCAATTGACAGAATCTTTTTTGTGCATAACTACCAGAGGGAAAACTGGTCACAGCCTTTTGTAAAAATTGCTTATTGAATAATTCATCTTCAGGTAATTCCGCAAAATAAGCACCTTGATTTTTATGCCAATTATATTCTCTCGTTATGGTCTTCTCAAATTTCTGCCAATAATCAACAGTAAAATCTTTTATCGCCTTCTCTACCGTCAATTTTTGTTTTTCTATTAACTCCCACTTATCAAATAATAATTGCGACTCAATTTCTTTAGCCTTAGCGATCGCCAACCTAAAGCCCTCTTTATTTGCCTTAGCATTAAGAGCAATTTCTTTGCGAACCAAAGCCCCATTAATAGGGAATCTACCGCGAAGATAAAGCCGCCCATTTTTCTCTCGTATTTTAATCCGTGATAATTGAAGATTAATTTTTTTTAGTTCATCTTCCCCCATAATTCCCCCGAAATTAATTAATAAGAATAACAAAAATGATAATCTTATTAATCTTATTAGTCAATGAAAATCCCTGTTAAAACGGAGGGGGAGGGATTTGAACCCTCGAAGACGTTACCGCCTTAACAATTTTCGAGAGTGTTAAGAGTAGAGCTACAATCTTTGTGTCATAGGAATTCTGATTATTCTTTATAAAAATTTCCCCCATAATTCCCCACTTTGTTATGGTGAAAACTCCCCGTAGGGAGAAACACCAAGTGTAAACAAACAACCTAAGTAAATAGGAGTCAATCTTTATGGTAAAAGTTTTGACTTTTAAAAGCAATGTGTTTTATTTTCAAAATTATTAAGCTAAGATAAAAGAAGCAACCCATGTCAAGCGGTGGTAAAGGGTTGCTTACCTTATTTCTCATCAAGATTAGCAGAAATAAATCCAAAATAACCAGTAATAGCACTAGACGCAATTTGCATACTAGCCTGAATTTTCGAGTCATCCATAAATAGTGAGACACAAAAAATAACTAATCCAGTTATAGCAATAAGCTCAGGGCGATATTTCATAATATTACTCTCTAATTCTAAAAATTTTCATTGAGGCAACCCAGCCATCAGAGGAAAAACTGTGATCAATTTCTTGAATTTGCCACACCCCATCAAACCTACCAAAGCCTTTGATATTGAAATTAATTCCTGCAATTTGCCAAAATTCACCCTCCACAACTAAGTCACCTGACCACTCCTCAGCATTTGCCTTTCTTAATTTTTCCTTTGCTTTAGCTTGAGCTTCACTTAAACTTTCAGCACGTTCATTAATGACCAAAATATCGCTAGAATTATTTTCTCTTTCAGCCTTTATAAAAGCACCAATAGCCTGATCTCCTCCTACAAAATAAACTAAATTTACCCCTTTATAAATACCACTTAATTTTTTTGTAGCTGAAAAACTGGTAATTTCTTTTCGAGTAAGAGTAAAATCAGCAGGTTGCTCATCCAAGTCTTGCCACAGATAATTAATAATTTGATTACCCTGAATCTTGAATAAATGTCCATAATCCTCAGATAATCTTGTTAAAAATTCTAAATCACTTTCTTCATTCTGAGTAATCCGTTTAAAAGTAATAGCAAAAACACTACCTATAGAGGTTAATCCTTGTCTTGTGGCAATCAAGGTTATCAAATCACTGAGAGTTATGTTCTCATACTCTTGAGAACGTTTCTCTCGTAAATTTTTAGAAAAAGGCGTTTGTTGAGCGCCAATAGTAAATTTATCGCCACCATTATCAAAAGAAAATTCTAATAAATCAATCTCAAAATCTTTGACATCTAAGCGTCCACCTTCTCCAAAATATTGAAAAAAAGCTGAAATTCTTGCGCTAGTGGAAGGAAACCACTCATTTTGCCAAATCTTTTCCCTATCTTCTAATTCCATTTCAATACTAGGGGAACTCCCCGTTATTTTATCTGTGTAAGTGAAATTCAATAGAAAGTACGTTACATCATTTGTAATATCGGCATCTTGATAAGTGATGCCCACAAAAGGTTTTCTTACCGTTCCCATGGCGGTATAATCCTCCGAATAACTTGCTCTGTCACTGGTATAGAGATAATTACTCCTTCAGGTAAAATAAATAATCCCTGATATAAAGGATTCGTATTAATAATGTCAACATAATCGTAAGGATTATCTCTAAATTTAGATGCCACCGTATCCCAGCGATCGCCTAAGATTGTTTCATACCGATAAAAATTAGCCATAATAAATCAAGAAAGAAATTGAAATAAATTAGTATTAACCGTTTTTTGTACCTCTCGTAATTCTCCACCAGCAAACTCTAATAGTTCGACAGAAACTTCTAAAATAGCTACCGTGCCAGTGTCCTCTTCATAATGTATTTTTATAGGTTTTTCTTTGATAGAAGTAATAACCCATTGCCCTTTATAAATTTCTCCAAAAACAAAAGGTAAAGGTATTTTTTGACTAGCTAATTCTCTCAATTCTACTATTGCATCTTCAGGATCTATCAAGCGACGATGAAAAACTAAATCAAATTGAATCCGATTTAGATCATCCCCAACTTGTTGCAAACTAGCTTTTCCGTCTAATTTTTTGTGAGTAGCATAAGTAAACTCATTATTTAATTCAAAAGACTGAAAATCATTGTCGACTACTTGAAAGACTAAAGTACCTAAAATAGCAACAATCATAAATTAAGCCCTCATATATTTAGTACGCTCTTTCTTTTGCATAGCCTTTTCTACAATTCTAGCAATCTCAGCACCTTCCGCTCTTAATTGCTGAACAAAACTAGCTTCGTTCTTTGCACCGTTTAAGGCTATATTTACCGTAATAGGGGAGTCGCTAATCATCGAATTATTAGACTGACTCGAATTATTTTCATAATTAATTCCTTTAACTTCTGGAATAGTAGAGACAGAACTAATCCCACTAATTTCTGGAATATTTGGGAGATAACTAACCATCGTATTTTCTAATACCCCAATGTTTCCACGAATCCCCTCCGCCATAGTACGGGGTATTGAAGCACCCGAATAAGTAAGATCCGATAACGGACCAACTTTAGCATCCGAGAAAGGAAGGAAAGATCGAACCTGACTCATTGCACCACTAACCGCATCAGAAACCGCTCCCACACTTGACTTAACACCATTAGCTAAAGCACCCATCAAAGCCTTACCAGCATTCGTAAAAGTACCTACAAAACCCAAAACAATATTTGCCGCTTTATTTAAAACATTACTAAAAATTGGAGGCACACCCATAATCTTCTCTGCCCACGCTGCAATGGAGGCCGCAATCTTAAGCACACCTCCCACAATTGCAGCAACCCCATTCGCCATGGCAATTCCCACCGCCGCAACAAAACCAATTACCGTAGCAATCGCTCCCGTAAAAACTCCCACCACTGTTTGAAAAACCGCAGTCACAACGGCTTGAAAACCCATAAAGATACCATTAACAATCCCAAACTCTTGCACTGCACCAACAAAAACTTTAATAAAAGCAATAATTGCCACAATGGCCGCAATCGCTGCAATAATAGCAACAGCAATAGGAGCTAAAGGAGCTAGAAAAGCAACGGCCGCACTCGCCCCACTTGCCAAAGCAACACCCATACCAGTAAAAAATCCTGCCGCACTCAAGGACATTAACGTACCAATAATAGAAACTAAACTTCCTAAAGGAATTAAAATCAATCCCACCGCCGTAACAATTACTCCAAAAGCTACCGCAATTTGTAAAATCATCGGATTAACCTCAGCTAATTTACTGATAAATCCCGTAAATCCTTTGACCAAGGTTGTCAATCCCTCTAATAAGCCTGAATTTGCGATCGCAATCCCCAAACTAGCCATACTATTTTTGAGTAAGGTCATTTGAGCTTCAAAAGTATCCGTCATAGTAGCTAACCCACCATCAAGACTCGTTCCCTGTCCAGACATTGCCTTTTGCATTAACTCAAAAGATTTTCTAGCACCATTAGCTGAATTAGCCGTTCTCAAAGCCTCACCACCAAATTCCCCAAACATTGCTTCTGCTGCAATCTGAGCTTCAGGACCAGTCTTCTTGATAGCATCAAAAAGTTTTAACATTGCCTCCGTCCCCTTTCCTTGCAACATCATGTTTTGCATCTCTACCACTGAAAGACCTAGCATTTTAAATCCTTCTTGAGCTCTTTTTGATCCACCACCCTTAGCTAAAACACTAGCAAATTTCTCAAAAGCCCTTGCAGAAGTCTCAGGCACAATGCCAACATCTTGCATAGTTGCACCAAAGGCCGCTAATTGATTCTCCGTCATTCCTGCCGTTTTGTATAGTCCAGCCGTTCGCTTAACAAATTCAATAATTCCACCTTCTCCCGCCGCCAAAGAATCCCCTAGATTATTTACCACATTACCAAAAGTCTCTAATCTTTTAATATCAGGCATTCCGTCATTGAGCATTCCAAAGTTAGCGGATATTTTACCCACCGCTTCACCCGTCTCATTCGCCGATAAATCAAAAGCACTAGACATTTTAGCTACTGTCTTAGTTATCTCAATAATCCCACCTTTAGCAACACCAATTTTTGAAGCTTCTTCACCAATGGTGATTAAATCAGGAATAGACTTCGGAATCTCTTTACTTAAATCAATAAATTCTTTTCCTAAGCCATCAAGTTCACTCCCCGTAATCCCAGAGATTCTGCTCAAAGAAGCCATAGCGGTTTCGTATTCGGAAGCTACGGCAATTACTGCACCCCCCACATTCGACATGGTGCTAACGATGTTATGCCCCACCGCAGTCATTTGACCACCGATACGTTGAAACTGCTCTCCCATAGCAGATCCAGCCGTAGTCTGGTTTAAACTATTTAATTGTTCCTGTAAAGCCCGAAGCTCACCTAAAGCCTGATCTACCTCTGCTCTTATCTCTAACCTTAATTGTGCCTCACTCATCGCTTTTGCTTACTAAGCTCGTTAATTTTTTGTCTATAATTAATCGCCTGATGTAGCCAATACACGCCATCAGACGACTCAAACTCTAAAAACTCATTTAAGCTACAGCTCAAAACTTCACAAGCGAAAATTATATCTTCACTCGCACAAATTTCGGCTTTTTTGGTGTCACCAAAGGCATCAAAGCCTGAACATCCCCCGCTGGTAAATCGAGTAAATCATCGTATCTCAAAGCCTTATCATCTATCTTTATGAGAAAAGTAATTAACCAAAAAGCAATGGCACTAAGGTTTCCGTTCGACATTCTATTAGCTTTGTTGTCGTGTTTAATCTTGCGAGGTTCGATAACTTCTATTTTTCTCTCTCCTAGCAAATAACTTTTAGGGTAAGTATCAACTTGAACAGAGACTAACTCTTTACTCTCAAAAATCTCATCTTGAATCGTTAAGCTAACTCCAGCGTCAAAATCTTCCACTGTTTCCGCACTTAAGGGCGAATCATTAAGAGAACAAACCTCAGCAATCAAAGACGAGATAAATCCACCGCCATTAGATTGAGCCTGTAAAGCCTTGAGTAAATCTCTACCCGTAGCCATCCTCTTAATATCTAATTTCCCTTGCTCAATCTCTATATATCCTAAATTGCTCATTATTTACCTTATAAATTAATTAATCCACCATTAACACGAATTCCAAAAATGCTTGACGCATCTACCTCAAATAACACATCTCCATTCAAATAAAGACTGTAATAATCCACCGCAAAGGTAGTCTCAGGTTTTACTCCTTCTCCTTTAGAAAAAGTACCACCCATCATCATCTTCGGACGCACTCTTAAAAAAGCACTATATAAACCAGGGATAGGACCTTCTAAGCTAGTAAAAATAGCTTGATCACTTCTTAATTGAATTTGAGAAGTAATAACAGGATTGTGCATTAACCTAGAAATTTCGGGCGGTTGATGTAGCCAAACAGCCTTAGCCTCCATTTTGGCAATAGAAGCAGGTAATTCAAGAGTACCCACCATTCCTAAAGAAGAATACTCAACTTGCTCTATCTCAACTTCTGGTAAATCAAAACTCTCACATAGTCCCGTAGCCTCAAGACCGTCAACATAAACACGACAATTTGATAATCTGCGAATCATAATTAAATCCCCACAAGCTCACGGCCATTATTTAAAGAATTAGCAAGATTTACATTAAGATAACTCAAGAAAGTTATTCTTTCAGCAGGAGGAGACGGCAACATATCCACCCTAAATACCAACTGACCATCAGCAATTTGTTGGCTCGGATTATCGTTAGGATCATAAAAAACCCTTGACCCGTCTAATAACCCACCTTGATTAATCAAAGTACGCAAATAAGCATTAATACTATCTAAAATAGCATCAATTAAAGCATCGTTAATAGGGTAATCAACATACTGCATGGCAAAAGCCCGAATACGCTCATTAATCACTATTTGAGAGAATCTTATATTAATGAAATTATCAGGATTGGTACTATTAGGAAAAGCAAAATTTCTATTGCCCCATGTCCGAAGCCCACTGCCAAAGTAATTAATAACCGTAACAACTCCACTCGCATTAAGATTATTCGCTTCAGTACTCTCATTGCCGGGGATAAATTCGATAGGAAACTCAGTGCCTACAACTCCCTTAATTTCAGTATTAGAAGGACTCCACCAAAATCCACGAGCCACAATTTTATTTGCCCAAATCCCCGCAAATCGAGAAGAAAAAGGCTCTAAAACATTTTGATTTAAGATATTACGGAAAACTTTTAAGTAAGGATAACAACCAATCAATCGACTACTAGAAGAATTAAAATTAATTGTGCCATTAGGTCCACGCCCTGAAATAACATCAGTATAAGGAGTACCTAGTGGTGCATCAATAACTGCCATCGCATCAATAGTATTAGCAATCTGATCCATTGCTACCGCTACCTCATTCACCGTAGAATATCTCCCCGCAATCAAAATTTTAGGGAAATAACCGTAAAGGTTAAAACTATCTATAAGAGCCTGTAAACCAGTTCTATTACCTTCAACAGTAGTTTCTCCTATAATCTGAGCGTTAGTTACAGTATCAGGATCGAAATAAGTTCTAGATACTAAAACCGTTGCATTAGCTAGAATACTTCCTGTTGTTAATCGAGTAATAACACCAGTCGAAGTATTGACTGTGTAATCCGTATCCAGAACATAGGTTATTGTACCACCTGAATTTTTAACAACAACCTCTAGCAACCCCTCTTCCACCTGAATAGTATTATTACTACCAAATGTTTTAGACTGATTGGTCAAAGTAGATGTATTTTCGCTTACCCCAACACCATAACTATAGCTAACTGTGACCACTTCTCCATTCTGAGGATTAAGTATTGATCCCGCCGAAGTAACAACCCCAGTATCGTAATTAACAGTATAATCAACACCCTCAGTATAAACAGTACTAGTACCACTCGAACCGCTTGTCTCAGAGCTAATAGTAATAGAATCAGGAACAACAGGAGAATTTAAAGTGATTATCCCATCAGCAAAAGTAAATTCTACGTCAATAACATCAGTTTCTACGGATGTTGCACCACTATAACCGTCCAAAACATTGACAACAACTACAGTTACCCCACCGCTAGAATCAACCTGATCAAAAATAGCATTCAATGCTTGAGGAATAGTATAACCCTCTCTGTCACTGCCAAAATATTCAATCGCTTCTTTCTTATTTAGAATTTGAATAGGGCGATTCAAACTCCTTTTACTACTATCGACTAAATACTGTGGAGACGTACCCACTAAACCGATTACGCCTATATTAGTCTGACGCAGAGGGCGCAATCCTACATCAACGATCCTTGTCTCCGAACCATGATAAAAAGCCATCAAATCACCCCTTTAATTATTTAAAAAATTAACATTTTGGACACTAGGCGATTCACTCATATCAATAAACTGCTGAGAATAACCACCATAAACATAAGCAGTAAAACTGCCTTGAGCTACCCAGTAATCTTCAGCCATTCCCACAAATTGAGACTTATTTACCGTAATTGGGCGATAACAAAGAGTAGGTTGAAATCCCCATAGTAGATTACGGATTTTACTTAGCACGGCATACATAGAATTAGCTCCTCTCAAGTTTTTGACCCTAATGTCAAGACGATAGTTAACAAGCTCCTCAGCAGACTGTTCACCCAAAGAATAGCCCACTAACTCCGAAGAATCCCACTGAACCGATACCCAACCTTGACCAGCAACTGATCCCCAAGAAGTAGGTAATTCAGGTAAGGCTTGAACAACAATCCCCAACTCCTCTCTAATAGGAAGTAGCTGAGTAATAATTTCCTGTTCAATAGTGGAATAAGTCATAAGCTAAAAACCCTTTGAGCAATTTGCTGAATCTCTACTCGATCCCGATCACTAAGACCTAAGAACTTACGTTCAGGCATTTTACGAGTACCAGTCTGATGAAAAATACCGTAATTTTGGGTAGCCGTCACCACAGCAACATCCCCAGAAACAGTAGAGCTAACAGAACCAATCAAAGCACTGGTTTCTCTTAAAATTGCACCTGATTTCTTTACCTTTAAAGTATTAGCAGAAAGACTCGCCCATCTATTGCCATCAGGATCAGATTGTTTAGCAAAATTTAATTTAGTACTGCGTTCTTGATATAGTGCCGCTTTACGCAAAAAAGGAGTAACATCCCTTAAATTATTTGCCACAGCATTCACAACCTGAATAGCATTACCAGTAATTCTTACCTCAACCATTAGCTTGTCCTCCCCATACCGTAGTACGAATCAAAAACCCATTTATCCGTTGCCCTAAAATTTCATTCTCTTGATAAAACGCAGAAGCGATCGCAGGAGAATATCGAAATTTATAAGACACTCCATTTACGGAGGCATCTGCCAAGACTTCAGGCTGAATATCAGATGATAAAAATTTAGGACTAATACATCTACCTTCCACATAGATTTCCTCCTGATTAGATTCATTCATCAAATTAGCCATAGGCATCTTCTTTTGTTCAAGGAAACAAGATACAGAATAATCAATTAAATTATCCTCTAAATGCCCAAAAGCACCGTAAACAGGGACACTAGAGCGAACCTTAAAAGTAACAGTAGCATTGGCAAAACTAGAGAATGGTGTACTCATTTAATCAAATAATTCCTTCTAATTCCTTTATCCTTTCACTAATAGCTGATACCACAGTTTTTCGAGACTCTTTAGCCTGAACCTCCATTAATTGCTCAACACTATTAGATTTTTTGATGATTTCTTCAGCTTCTTTTACCGTCAACTCAAGAGCATCTAAAACACTTAAATTACTGGTATTTTTATCTAAAACAGGCTTAACAGAATCTTTGCCTAACTTTGCTGATTGGTGAGGAATAGGTTGATCATCCTCTCGACGAGTCGATACCTTAAAACCCTCTAAATCTCCCTCAATTTTTGGAGTTTTAGTTAACAAATCAATCTTCTTATGGGTAATCCAATTAGTAAAAACAGGATGTTTTTTAAGATAATCAATTTCAGAGAAAGGAATATTAAGATTAATCCCCGGCAACAAAGTAATCTCACCTAATCCACCAACATATTGCAAAGTCAAAGAGCAAGGATTATTATTGCGAATAGATACAACTTCCATTAAATACCCTCCCCATAACGCATAGACAAAGGTTTATTACACTGAATACCACCAGTTTTCAAGCGACAAATAGTCCGAATACTCAAATCCTTCTCTTGAGGTGGGCGTTGCTCAAAGTCCATAGGCACATGGAATTTAACCTTATCAGGGCGTTTGGTGTAGGTAATCATCATATCCACCCCACCAGTACCCTGTCCATTAAGGTAAGGCATGGGTAAAATAGTCTGAACACCACTAGGAGTCATCCGTTGAGTCTTTAAGAAAAAGCTACCAATAGTCTCACCACTAGCACTATTATTCGGATAAGGTGTCTCCATAATTAAATCAAATTGCTCTTGAGGCATTCCTAAAATTTGAGGATTTTCCGCACCATTAGTTGCGACTCGACTAGCAGAACAAAATTGACGAATATCTCGATAAATTTGCTCAGGAGTTTTAGTGGCAAAGGTTGTGCTAGAACCCGTACCATCATTAAGAGGAGTAAAAATCGGTACATTAGGAAAATTCAAGAATCCTAAAAGATTAAAATTAGCATCCCCTTTATATCCGAGAATATCTAACTTCCGTTCAATAATTTCTCTAGCACCGATTGCCATAGCACTATCGACACTCATCCCAGCAAATTCAGCCGCTTCCATATCCTCAATCCCATACTCATACGCATCAGCAATTGTACGAATATAACCAACCCTTTTCTCAGCATAGGCATTTACCAAAGGAATATCTGTTGCACCATTAGCTAAGATTGCCGCCTCACCAATAAAAGTAAGAATCTTATAAGCATAAGACTCAGCACCTCTTGGCAATTCAGAAGAAATATTCACAGCAGATCCCGAAGCCATAAGCATCTCAGGGAAATCTTGGCGAACTACCTCATTCTGTAGATATTCTAATTGTTCATTAAGAAAAATACTTGTTACCATATCACCTCCTACGGTAAATCAATTTCTAAAGTAGCCAAACCAGCTCCTGTCGTGACAGAAACCCATCTAGCACGGGTAATCTGATCCGCCCTTGCCGTATCAGCATCCGTTCTAAAATCTCCTGCAATCAAAGCACCATTAGTCGTATGGCGAAGAAAAACAGGTAAAGTCGGGTTAACGGCTGTCTCCGAGTAAACCTTACGGCGAGAAGATTTTGCTACCGTAATATCCTCTCCAATTTTGTACTCAATAGTTTCTGTCGTATTAAGTACCCCAAAACCATCGTCAGTTTTTGAATTTTCCTTGTGGGTATGAGCAGAGATTCCCATGAAGACAAAACCCGTTGCAGAAGGAATATTTACCTTAACTCTTCCTTCCGAACCAACTGCACCACCATAAACTAAACCAATACCAACAGGAATAACTTGATCACTATAAGCAGTAAGACATTCATCTTCTAAGCAATCAACTTTCATGCCCTTTAATAAAGTATCATTTTGGAAACCGTAACTTGTTTGAATAGGCATTACATGACACCTCCTTTATAACCCGTAGGCAATTCTCTCATCTTCCGTTTTTCGGCAATATCATTTTTTGGCTTTTTCCCCATACCACTGAAACCGTCAAAAATCGCATTAGCTTTACTAATAGCATCGGTTCTTTCATTAGGTTTTAAAGCCTCGTAAAGCCCTTCAACATAAGCGTCTGACTTATCGCTTAAGTCCGTACGGTTGTGTACCTTACTTAAATAAGCTCTTTGAATATCAGCGACTGCTAACCCGTAATCAGTCTTAAATTCAGCATCCTTCTCCTTAATACTAGGTAAAACCTCACTCCAAACATCCATCCTTGCTGAAATTTCAGCACTCAAAGAATCTTGTTTGGTGGCTTCTTCAAGTTTAATTTTCATTGCCTCAAGTTCACCCTCAGCTTTATCTAAACTTGTCTGTACCTCAGAAACTTTAGTCTCTAAACTAGCCTTAGCACTTTCTAAATCTTTTAACTGATTATCAAATTTACTTTGAGCCGTAGCGATCGCACTCGCAATATTTGGCTCGACCTGATAACCAATCCCATCTAAATGAACCGTTACCGTCATAATACTATCCCCATTTTTAACCTCAAAATCATCAATATCAGTACGAAAACAGTCTAAATGAACCTTGACATCTTCACCTGCTCTACCTTTAGGCAAAACAGCAAAGTGATTATATCTACGATTGACCTGCTCATACTTGCCATCACCCCGATCAACGATACTTGCCTTATAACCAGCCGATACCTGATTCTCACCAGATTCCACACTTTTGATTAAATCCCCATCAGTAATTACCCCCACCACTGTTAGAAAATTATCATTAACCACCATGCCTTGTTGCGTCATGCCACGCTCAAATTCACGGGTATTATTACTATCAATTAAAATATATCGGTCATCTTTACGAGGATGATTATGAGTGATAGGTTTACCCCACGCCGTATTCAGAGAATCTTTATCAAACAAAGTATCATGACTCACATACTCAGTCCTAGTTGAGCCATCATCATTGCGATAAACCAAATCCCCAGCACGACTAACAGTCATCCAAACCCGAAGATACCCTTCCTCAGTTTTTTCCGACTTAAAGATTTTACCCGTATCAACTCTAATCTCATTCATTGTTATATAACAATTAACTAATCAAAATTATAACACTACATTACTATTAATTGACTAATTATTAGTACATCCCTACAGACTCATCTCTTAATTATTATCTACGAACAACGTTGTCCGTAATTTTATTTTCCATTTTTTTAACATTCAAGAAGACACTGATCCAATTAAGGAATTTCACCATCATCCAGAGGCGGATCATAAATAGAAATATTAGAATCAATCTTTACTTTAAAATTATTTTGGAGAGCACTAACTAGATCAATCGCAAGGCAAAAATCAGGGTCGAAACAATTACCATATTTACCACCAGCAACAGATAATCGTTCCTTCATCTCCTTAATCTTTTCCTTTTTGCCATTATAGGTAATTGGCACATAACCTTCTATTAAATTATCAAAACTAATCACAACACCGTTTACATTTATCTTCATTTTTATTTTTGATTTTCCTGATTAACTAACAACATCCCAATCGTATAAGAAAGATGAGATGGATCTGTCTTATAATCCAGATGAGTAGATCTTTCTGAGTGTAGTCGTTCTACGCCCATACTTAGAACTTCAGTGGCGATATAACTCGATTTATCTTGATAAATTTTACCTACATAAGGGTTAATATAATGATCGGGATAAGCTGTTTCACTATCCTTATAGTTTTTGTTTCCAGTCAAAACGCTTAGTTTTTGTTTTGGACCAGTAGCCTTATCTATAACAAATTTTGCGGAATTATTAATTCTTGATTGAAAATCTACCTCAAAATGATGTGCCATCTCATGTAAAATACTTTCTGGTTTTCCAGATGCTCCTATATTAACGTAAGGAATACTATACAGATTTTTAATTCCAGCGTCAGCTCGTGGTTTAAGTTGATTTATTACAATCTTAATTTTAGGGGTGTTGAAAAATCCGCCCGTCAACTCAAAAAATTCAATTAATGCTTTTTGTGCATCTGGTTTTTGTGCATCTGGAATTTCAATATATTTTGAATCAAGGTTTGTTTTATCAAAAGTAATAAAATCTTCTAGCTTGTATTTCTTATTAAATATCTCTTGTCCTCTTTTTCTAAGATCTGATTTTAAATCCTGAAAAGCTATTTCATCTGATCTCATTTTTCCTGTTGGGGATACCGATTTATCCACGGGGGTATAATCACCTGGATATTTTGCCAAATAAAAATCGATAAATTCCTGTCCAATACGAATAGCCTCATCTTTTGTTAAATTCGTATTTGTGGGATAAGCTTTAGACGGCACAAAATTAGGTTTAGGTGGTGTAACTTTAGGTGGTGGTGTGACAGTTCCCGTAGCTTTTTTTGAGAAAGTAGAAGGCATAACGAAGCTAGGTTTTTTAGTATCAAAAGGAGCTTTACCTGTCACATTCAACCCCGTATCCTTCGCCCGTTTCATCTCCTCTTGCATCCACTTCAAATCATCTTTATTAATCCATTCAGGATCAACGGGCGCGGTAACGGTACGGCAATTATGGGTTACAATGGAATTGCTACGATAAAGCCCTGTTTCTGTAGAAAGATTATAAACATGACCAGAAAAATTACGCACTTGAATATCAATGACATCATCAGTCTCATCAATGAAGGGTTGACACAAAAAGAAATCAGTGTCAAGTTCGGAGTGGGTCGCAACACCATCTCGAAAATGGTTTCTGAGTACAGGAAGGCTAACAATATTACTGTCTCCACAATCGGAGAGCAATTGACTCAACATCACCTTGATGAAATTATCTTTCTTTATGCCAGTGGTCAAGGATACGAGGGAATTGCTAAGAGGTTCAATTGTGCGGGGAACGTCATCCATAGAATCCTTGTTAAGCAAGGTATCCCCATTAGAAATCGCTCTCAACAGCAACAAGCCCGAATGGATAATACGTCGCCCGAAGAGAGAAAAAGACTTACTAAATCGGCTAATTCCACAAGTCGAGGTAGTAAACAACCTCTCGATGTACTCAGAAAAATTGCTATCACTCACTTCAAAAAACAATCCAGAAAAATTAGCTCCTATGAGATAAAAGTAAACAAACTGTTGCACAAACAAGGGAAGTTGACTCTCCAGCAAGTGCCTATCCAGCAATATAACGCCGACATCGTTACTGGAAACATCGCCGTGGAAATACATGGGGGAATGTGGCATTGGCATGGCGATCATTTGATCAGAGCAAAGAAGCGTCTCGAAACGTTCCTTAATTGTGGGTATCACGTCATTTTTATCTGCTTGAGAGGTCGCAAAACGATCACCTCTGAAATTAGTAACCAATTGATCACCCTTATTGATTTGTTGAGCCGAGACAAATCCGATGTTTGTCAATATTGGATGATTGGGCGTGACGGTCAAATTGTAACCTCTGGAAGTGGTAATGCTGACAACTTCTCCCCTAAATGGACGAACAGTAATGCCAGAGATGCTACCAATGGGCGATACATTAGTGTCTCCCGTTAAACACTGAAAGTGATATGGTGGCATACTCTCATCAATTTTAATAATCTTCATATGCCGATAACGACACCAAGGAGTAGTGCGTTGATCAACCAAAGCGATAATTTGCACATACTCAGCACCATACTCCTTATATCGTTTAGTCGCCGCGCCATTCAATGCCGACAAAGTTTCAGTCCGAGCAATATTTTCCGCCCGTGCCTTAGTCGTACCCAAAGCACCCTGAATATTCCTTCTTAAATTAGCAACCGAACCACCATTTAAGAGATTAGTAGCCACAGCATCAATAATCTTCTTACTAGCATCCTCAGAATGATTTTGCAATCTTTTACTAGCATCTTGAGCGATCGCCGCCGACTCAATATTAATAGTGCCAAACTGACGAACTAAATCAGGGGGATTACTAAGAGCCTGAGTCATCAAATCAGCATACTTTACCCCATTAGCCGTTTGTAACTCAAGTAAATCTTTCATCTCCTTTTCAAATTGCTTCTTTTGTTTAGGAGACAATAATTGACGAGCAATTTTAAGTTGATTTAATTTTGATAATTGCACCTTAATATAATCAGGATCTGCACCATCAAGAGAGCCGTACAGTTTCACCATATCACGACTAACTTTAGCAAAAGAAGCATCAAGAGAACGTTTCAATGACTCAGTTTGCGAATCATTTAACCTATCCACAGCTTCTAAAGTTTTCTCTGTAATCCCTAACCAATCCTTGACAGCCATTAAAATTTAATAATGTAATTTAGGACAATGTAAGGTTGCATATTATTATGAGGTTGGCTTCCGCCGTTTGCGTTAACCGTGACATTCGCATTGTTGATGGTTATACCAGTCGTCGCTGGACTCGTATCTGGATATTCGGTTACAGTTCCAGCCCTTGTAAGTTCGTCACCACTAACTCCACCAGCCGTTTGAGAATCTTTAAAATAGGGATTTAATGAGTGAAAGTGACTGGGATCATTTATCCCATGTCCATGATCCGCCGTAGTATGTCCGTGACTAGGCATCTCATTTGTGGTTAGAGTATGAGTAGCCGAACCACCTGTTGCACCAATAGTATAAGTACCACCTACACCAACAGGCACACGAGAACTTAAATTAGGTAATTTAAAAGTTTCAGCCGAATCAGAACCGTAAATAGTACCTATAGCAGTAAATAATTGAGGATATGTTGCTCTTCCCACATTTGCACCATTACACAGCAAGTATCCATTAGGTGCAATATTTCCTGCAAATTGGTGAATTATTCCTGCCGCTAAAGGTTGCACCCCTAAAGGAAAAGCTGGAGTACCATTTCCATAAAGAGAGGAATCAGTTACCACCTCAGTTATGCCTACCGAACCACCACCACCGCTATTCTCTCTGAGCCACTCAGTCCGATCAACCAATTGCTTTAATTGTAAATTAGGTGAATTAATCTCATCACCGCCAAGAGCAACAGTAGTCGCTTCAATCCTAGTAACTGGACCCCATACGGGATTTTCAGAAATATCTACCATAAAATTTAAGCCTTATTTTTATACTTAAATTATATCATTTTATATGAGGAAAATTGATATTTGGTGGTATTAAATTAAGGTATTCTCCTATTTTGTGCAAAGAATTATCAGAATCATTAAAAACATTAATAATTAAAGGATTTAAACTCTTAATTAATTCCTGATGTCTCCACCACGTCTTAATAAAATCATCTTCTTTAGGTAATATTGACCCGTAAACTAACATTCTTATTTGATGAATATAATAATTATTACTAGGCTTAAAATGTTTTTTACAACTAACCAACCAATCATCAATATCCCTAGTTGTACAAATAAATTTAGCATTAGGAAATAATTGTAATAATTGTGGCAAAAAAGCAATAACAGGGGTATCAACCGCACCATTTCCCTTTATTAATTGATTCACTGAAGGAAAATGAATAATCTCTAATCCAAATTGACTCAAGGCATTGGCTAAACTTTTTGTCCCCGTCTTACTCAATCCCATCCCAAAAACCTTAATATCTTCTACAGAATTGTTGACCATCATAAAATATCTCTCCACTTAATCCCCTTCTTTTAATCGCTTCATTACTAGCTTTGAGAGCATTAGCCCTTTGGCTTTCTTTTTGGCTAGACATCCGCTTATTATGCAACCGATAATAATATAAAGGTACATTCACCTTCACAGGATCAGCAAAATCTAATTGCCTTAGTCTCAATTCATAATCTATAGCAAAATCATAATCAGGATTAATCCCACCACATAAATTAAAAAGATTAATTGAGTAAATTGTAAAGTGAAATACACAGTTAAAAGTTAATATTTTTTCATAGGAATATTTCACCCTATTTCTAGGAGATAATTTCATACATTTATTCTCATAAACCAACCAAAAATCAGAATAAATTAAATCATTATCAAGATAATTACTCATGATTTTAATAGCATCTCGACAAAGCAAATCATCATCATCAAGCCAACCTACATGACTAACTAAAACTTTGTCATGACCGAATTGTAAAGCCTTATTTCTACCTTTATTAAATTCATAAAACTCGACAAAAGGACAAATTTTATTAATGATTTTTATACTATCTAAATAATTATTAATATCATCATCTATAACGATAATCCATTGACTTGGCAAAACCGATTGAGTAGCCACCGAAAACGCACATTCAATCAACAAATCAGGACGATTCTTTGTAGTGGTAATTAACGCTATTTTATTTTTTAACATAACAAAAATAACCAATTATTAAAGAGCTGAATAGACTCTTTTTTTGTTTTTTTTTCCTAAACTCCGAACATTTAAACCTAAACTCCGAACACAAGCTCTGATCATTTAAACTTAAGCTCTGATCATAATTATCTCTAATTATTCCCACAAAATCGCCAGTAATATTGCCTACTTGAAAGAGAGATAATTGATAGTCTCTCCCTTGATAAATAGCAAAATCATTTACACCATCGTCAATCAAATTTAAAATAGCCATTTAACACCCAGAATAAACAGAAATATCTAAAGAACTATCTTTTTCCGCGTCATAAATCTCCTCTCCATTATAAGAAAAAGAGCCATCATATTGAAGGGGAGAAAAAGGGATAAATCTATTTGACCTTGCATTTTTCCACGCCTCAATTAAACCATCAACAAGAGGCTGTAGTTCAATCGGTATTGGTGCAGAAAAAACCACAATAAAACGATCCCACCTTCTTTGATTGTAATATTCCGTACCATCATATTTAAAAATCCCATCATAAAGTAAACAAGGATTTTCAATAATTTCTACATCAATATCTACCACTGACAAAGCATCAATAATCGCAGAAGGAGTCGCTGCTTTTCGATGCAGAGCAACGGCTGATCTGATTAAATCCCTCTGTTTCGTCTCAGTATCAGCCAATAACCAACCTTTGTACCCCAACACATCTAATTGTTCAGCAATATGCACCAAAACTGAATTATCAACCGTATCAATTTGATAAATTAATAAGGGAACCAAATCTTGACAAATAGTTGCCACTTTTAAAAGATGAAACAAAGTTTCAAATTCCTCAGTCCTTAATGGTGGCTGTAATGGTTTTGGGTCAATAGGGCAAATCATCCTGCACTTACCCCCACAATATCAAGATTAAAATTAGGTACGATAACCCGTTGATTAAACTCAATTTTAACCGTTTCAATAGGCTCAATTAAATTAACAGAATAAACCCCACCAATTTGCATTTTTTGGATAATTTGGCTAGGCACAATATCCTTACCTAAATTAGAAGATAAATCATTACGATAATCTTCAATAATTATATTTAATCTACTTGTTAAATCAGCAATATCAGCATTAATATCCGCAATAATCTCAACACTAATATTTTGCTCAATTTCAATAGCAGAAAATACTTTGACCATATCTGTCAACGGACGAATATTGTCATTATCCAAAAAAGTTTGCACCTTATCTATTAATTCTAAAGAAGGTAAACCATCCTTTGCTAATAGATAAATATCTACAGAAAAACGAGGAATTTTAATAAATTGACGAAATAAAGGAGCAATATTTTCTGCGGTAAATAAATTAATATCAACTCCATAATCTTGTAAATTATCTCTCAATAATTCTCCTAACTCTAACGCTAATTCTTCCTCTCTTTCTATCCTTTCAGTATCCGTAGGCGAACTAATTGCCACCGCAGAAATATTAGAATCCGCCGACAATACCAAAAACTTATAACTATCTTTACTCCCAGCTGTACTAATTTTATTAGGAGCAATTAATAATCTCTCCCTATATCTATCATCCGTTTCGATAGATGCACCAGAATTAGATACAGAGGTATTCGCCACCGATGCAATATCAGACAATAAATCAAATAATTGATTAATTTGCCCAATGGCATAACCATTACTTTCTTCCCCCGCCACAGTACAAACAGCAGAAATACTCCCCGATAAATCACCACTAGGGATAATCAAATTAGCCGTCGTCGCAAATAGGAAAAGATTATCACGACTTTGTACCTTTGTACCTTCAGGCACGATATAATCACTGCCCTGAACCGAAGTCAAAGTAAATAATATAGTGGTAATCGAACTTTGAGCGTCTAATCGTGGCGTATCCCAAAAAGCACCAAGAGCATCAAGATTATCTCCAATGGCATAATTGACCAAACATTGCTCACCCGTAAACTGAATTAGGGTATCAGTCACGGTTTTTAGATATGCCGCCCAATTACTCAAGAGAGCTTCAGGTTGTGCAGGAAATAACTCCTTACCAGTCAATTCAGTATATTTAGCCTTTAGCTCATTCTCAGCACTAAGAGCATCTGGTATTGCAAAAATAGGCTTAGAGAAAATTGTCATAAAACCACCACCGTAATTTGCTGAAGGGTAGATTCTTTTACTGTCCAAATAACTCTGATTTCAATCGTGCCTAAATCAGTTTCGTTAAAAATAATTTCCACCTTCTCAATATTTATCCTTGGTTCCCACCTCAATAACGCCTCATAGGTTTCCTTAATTAGAAACTGTTTAACAGCCGTCTGAGGATAATCAACATAATCGTGTAGATTACTCGCAAAACTAGGACGATGAGGATCACTACCACGAGGAGTAGATAAAATAATCTTTATACACTGATTAATATCTGCCAAATTTTCAACAATTTCACCGAAACTATTTAATTTAGGCGACCAATTTCGAGACTGAATTTTATCAACTGATACAACCATGATTTTTAGTAAAATATAAAAGTAATTGTAACAATAATCTTGACTCCATTATGGATAATATTGCAAGAATTGGAGACACCATTAGTCACGGAGGCTCAATAATATCAAGCTCGGAAAATTGTGCTACTAATGAGCGTGGTATTGCAAGAATTGGGGATACCGTAATTTGCGATATTCATGGCACACAAACAATAATAGGCGGTTCAAATAATGTCGAATGCAATGGCTTAAGTATTGCTAGAATTGGTGATTTAATTAGTTGTGGAGCAACAATCACATCAGGGTCAGAGGATACCTATAATTGAGGAGAAAAATGGGATTAGCAGAAATCATATCTATAATTGCAGGAATCTTTATTCCCCTGACTATTTGGCTTCTCAATCAATTTGAAAAGTCCATCGAAAAATTGCACAAAAAAATCATAGACGAGAAAGAAAATCTTGAGAAAAATATTGATTCAAAAATATTAATAGTGATGAATGAATATTACATCGGGTTAGATGCTCAAATTCAACATAATCGTAATGCCATCGCTTTTTTAAAAGAAGAAATCAGACACCAGACAAAAACCAGTGCAATGAGAGGAAAAACCTTGTCTGACAAACTTTTGGATATAGAGAAAGATTTAGACAATATCAAAGAAAAATAGACACAAAAAAACCCTCCGAAGAGGGTAAAACTTATACTTGCTCAGCTATTTATGCTACGACTCGATACTTACCATTGACTTTGTCCCATCCATAACCATCGGGATCTAGCGACTTAGTCCACTCGATAAACTCTTCCTGACTCAGTGCCTTAAACTGATTAGTTACCTCATGGTGGCTACTAAACCCTAGCCTTTGTGCCAATTTTGTGGCACTTAAAACCTTTTCATCAGGGCTATCATCCTCCTGTTCATCTTCAACAATTACATCGATAGTCTCAATAGTTTCGACTACTTCATTTACTTCATCCTCACTACCTAATTCGGAAGGTGAATCATCTGGAGTAGTATCATCTGCAATTTCCTCATCTTCTCCACCCAAGAAGCGATCGCCCTTGTCCGTGAAATTATCCCAGTCTTCTTTAATCTCGGTAGTGATGTCTGCAACTTCGGCTGTCACGTCATCGAGAAACTCAATGGGGAATAAACCAGCCATGTCTCCTAACAGAGACTTGAACTGTCCTAAGAGTCCTCTTAGCTCATTATTTGCAGTCTCACGGGCTTGTCTGATTTGGCTATCGTTGCGGATCTCATCTCTCAATTGCTTAATAAGTGCCTCTAAACGTGCGATCTCAGCAATTTTACCATCGATTAATTGAACTTGACTTGTAACGTATTTATCGGTTCTCATGACTTTTATCTGTTGTGTAGTGTTGAAGTGTAGTGAAGTTAGTTTAAGGACTTAACTAGGTCACTTGTTCTTTGAGAGTCCTAGTAATTATGTATTGAGTAGAAAAATACTAGGTAGGTATGTATTGAGTGCTTATGTACTTGGTAATTATGTATTGAGTACACACCTATTAGGTAGATGTGTACGGGTAGTTTAGTACTTAGTACTTGATTACTACCTTCTTGGGATCACAGATCACATTGGATAGTGCCATGTGATTAGTGCGTGGTATCCATATCCCTGTCTCATCATCGAGGTGACAATATACTTCGGTAGGGTATATATCAGCTTGTAATACTTTGAGTTTGTGTGTAGTGTGTTGCATTGTGTGACCTCTTGTTTGTTTACTCTTTTAATATAACTTAAGTGATTATCACTTGTCAAGGGGTATAGGAAAGTTTTTTTTGATAACGACTAAATCCCCCTCCGCAATAGCATTCAAGAGCTTACCAATACTAGGCTTTCCAGCGTATTGATAGCCATAAAAATCTGCGATCGCTAATAATTTCGCCTGATTTTCGGCTGAAAGTCTTATCGGAACTTGTTTGTGACCTCTCATGTTGACCTCAAAATATGATTATCACCTTACAATAGCAAAAAAGTAGATCCTATTTACTTAATAATTTTGTACCTAATACATATTTACCTAATAAAATTGTACTTAATACATGATTACTTAATATAGATTTACTCTAATGTTTCTGTACTTTAATATTTATGTACTTAATACAATATTACTAAAGTATTTATGTTTTTAGTGTTTATGTTCTTTGATATTTGTGTACCTACTATTTATGTACTCAATACGCATTTACTTAATAATTTTGTACTTAATATATTTATACTGCTAAATTTTTTTAACCCATTTTCTAGCAAGATCGGCAATATCCTGAGCTTTGTCAATTCCATTAATAACTCGCCGAGCATTATAAAAATCCGTGCCACCAGTGTGAATATAATCCTCCAGCTTCATGCCCGTAAAGCTACCAGTTTTAAATCCATGTACCATGATAAATAGCGAAACATTTGGCTCTAAAACCTTATCAGGATTAGAAACGAAATCCACGCCCAAAATTCGTGAATATTTCTGATAATTTGCCTTCCATGTAATCTGCACGAATCCCCTGCCATACCATGGGGCATAGCGTAAATTTTTCATTCTCCAGTCCTCACTAAGCCAAAAGGCTTCTCGGACGGGTTGAAAAGTATTAGCCGTTTCCCACTGGGTAGTCGCTAACACATAGGCAATTTGATTTTTAAGAGGCAAACCTTGCTTTTTACACTCAGAAATAATAGAATTTACCGTACCTTGTTTAGTCGAAAAATCATTTTGAGTTTTAGGATTATTTTCTCTATCCTCTCTCAAAACTTGGATAGTAGTTTCTCCCACAAATTCAGGATAACCTAAAAAATTTTTATCCTTAAAATGCTTTAACGCCGTCTTAGATTTATTACCAATTAGCCCGTCAATTACCAAATTATATCCGTGATTATTTAATAATTGTTGCAATTCTTTTGCCTGAGATATTGATAATTCATTTACATGAAGAGTCTCTTTAATATCTACTAATTTCATAATTATTTCCACTAATTAACTAACTATAATTCTAACAAAATTAGGACTATAATAAATAAAAAATAATCCTAATAATGCGTACTGTCAAGCTGTCTCACTGTAACATTTTAACAAAGTGGGATTGATTTATAATCAACAATAAATTGATATTTCTCAGCTTTTGAACCACCTCTAAAAGAATTATAAAGTAAAAAATTTTTACTAACAAGTTTTCTAATTATATAAATAATTTTATTTATATCAATTTTTAAATAACTAGCAATTTCTCTTTGAGTGGGTTCTTTTTCCCTCGTTAATTTATAATTATATATAAATTCAAGTAACCTAAATTCTTGATCATTTATACAATTAAAATCTCGATTTATAATCACCTCTTCAGTATTATCAATAAACAACAAATTTTTTCGATATAAAGCAACTCTATTCAAAGCATCGTAACAATCGAGGTGTAAAAGTCCTCTTTTGTCTTTAATAACAGGAGAAGAACAAAAATGATTGCAATACCAGCACCTTGACATTTTCATCTTATTTATACCGATTAATCACGTTATAGATAGTTTTGCGACTTTTCCCCACCCTCTGTAAAATTTCAGTAACGGAGATATTTTGAGAGTGAAGCTGGAGGATTAAATCCTCCTCCGCTTTTGTTGTTTTAAGTCTGGGAGTATTGCCAGAAATTAAATTATTGCGACAAATAAAACACACCACAGAATTATAAGAACGTTGCAACGAATTTGCAATTTCTTTATAGGTCATTGCCTTTTCGAGACTATCTCGAATAAAATTTAATTCCTTTGTGGTAAACTTCTGTCTCATCAAAAAACCTCCTGACTTTCAACAGAAATAGAAGAACCAAAACAAGAGGTAAAATCTTTAATCTTTTTCTGATTCCGCTCATTAATACTCACTGCACACTGTTCTGAGTGTTTCTTCCACTGCAATAGATTAATTTTGTGTAGATTTTCACAAATATCTCGATCAAAGCGATTATCTACATCCACCTGAGCCACCCAATTAGGAGTACATTCTGAAAAATGATGGCACAAAGGCAAAGGAGTATTATTATTTGAAGCATCATAATCAGCAATTACTAATCGTGCCAAATGGGGATGCACAATTCCTTTATCCCCACAACAATAACACTTCCAATTATTACCACCACTATCTTGAATCTCAGCTTTTTTTGATTCCAGTTGCGGTAATTGCGGTAATTGCGAAATTAAATCATCGATATTTTGATTCATTTTTTGTCCCCTTTAAGGTATAGTAAAGATTCGATAAATAATGGTTGACCTCATTGTTTGAGTCCATGTTTTGTCTGGGTTTTTTGACTCAAAACCCATTCAAAGTTGGGCGAACTAATTGAGAGAACAACCATTCTGCAAAGTACGATTATTGTCTGTAGTATCTTTCAATAATTGAGTAACCGTTTCAATCTGAAAATTATTCACCAGATAAGAATTTAAAGTCTTTTTCAAATAAATCAAATCCCCTTCACTGCGATCGCCAAGATTCAACAAACTAATATTATTCTCCTGAAGGAATAAAGCCACATTAGGGCTTAACTCAGCTTTTAATTGACGATCAAGACGGCGAAATTTGTCAATGTCGTACCGCACCGCCGATAATTGAGCCGATTTTTTCAGCAAATCACTCCAAATCGCATCAGTATTACCACCCAAAGATTGAATCATTTTTAAAGGTGACGGAAACATATCCTGAGTGATAATCGCCCATTGACAAGCCCGTTCTAATTGCTCTGGTGACAAATGTTTTAAGGTTTCGTAATAGCACCTTAGTATTGCTACATCAAGTTCTTTCGTGAAAAATCTTTGAGCAACAGGTCTAAACAATCGTGAAAAAGTAGCAACATCCATCGTGAAAATCTCCAAAATTGAATAAAAATCACTGTCATCTTTTAACGTCATAAGTAGCATTGGACAAATTTTTAAACGTATTGTTCTGCTAATTGTTCAAAAGAAGCCATTAAGACATCGTTCTCTTGCTTTTTGTACTGTAATTTTCGACTAGGTGCTAAAGATATTTCCGCTTCATACTCCCATGCCAATTGTTGAAGATTGTCATAGCTCATTACCCAAGCAAAACTACATCCCCAAAGACTCGGATTGCTCTCAACCCTTCTAAAAGCATTTTTCACACAACACTGAAGTCTTAAAACATCACCATCCATGTCCTTAAGCGATTCTTTTAGCCCTTCAAGCACCTTTTTAACCTTCAGTGGGTATTCCGCCTTCCAACGACTAGGACGGTAATTTGCGTACAAATTATCAATCCAGTCAAAATCTTGCCATGTCATTTTGTCAATATTTTTAATGACGTTCGCACTACCTGCGGAACTTTCATTCTTTAAAACTTCAACATCTGTGGCGACTGAATTGGTATCCTCTTGAATCTCAATTTTTGGTTTTGGTTTTTCTTGTTTTTGATTGAAATTAGAAATTACCTCTTTCGTCAATCTTTCTTCTTCTTCTTCCAAAGAAAAAATTTTAACCTCATTTTTCTCGGGTGTGTGTGTCCAAAAATCTTCCTCGCGCGTAAGAGTCTGCACACACTCTAAATTAGTCTTATTAAGTCTGTATAAGTCTGAATTAGTCTGAGAGGTTTTAGAACCGTTGCTATTATTAGCTTCTACCCCTTGCTCGTGACTGATTCTGCAACTAGAGTGACTGTTTCTGTTTAGCTGTGACAATTTCTGTAAATCTTGTGACTGATTCTGCAACTCAGTGACTGATTCTGCAACTGGAGTGACTGATTCTGCAACTGGAGTGACTGATTCTGCAACTGGAGTGACTGAAATCGTCACAGCCTTATCCTCTTTAGTTTTCAGGACACTTCTAAATGTAGAATGAGTGTCGGTAAAATCAAAAAGTTGTTTTTGCTGTAACTCAGCTTTGGCACGATAAAAACTATGTTTTTTTAATCCTAAATCCCTCTCTATTAATTCAAAGATTAAAGGTTCTTCTCGATCTCCAAACGGGTTTTTTGTAATTAAATAAAGCCACAATTTCATGGCTTTTTGACTTAAATCTGCCTCAATTAATTTCTGTGCAATTGATTCATCCAACTTAAAAAATTTGTTTTTACTCATCGGTTTTTATCAAAATATTTAGACAAAAGACACATAGTCTTATTTTTTTAGACAAGAAGTGTATATATATCAAGGTTTCTCTAAAATTTAGAGACATGATGTAGAATAAAGATAGATATTTACAGGGGAGCAACCCTGAAAATATTTAGTTTTGTTTTTTAGATTACTGATAGTTTTATCTACTAAAGATAAAGACTATCAGTCTGTAAACCTATTTTGATGATACCATAAAGCTATGAACAATAATAATGTTATTGAAAAAAATATTGATACTATGCTCAATCACGTTGAAATTTTAAAGAAAGAAATCAAACAGCCACCTCATTCTCACGATGCAAATGTTATTTTCAGGGCAATTCGCCTTTCACTCGGACTAACTCAGAATGAGTTTGCTAATTTACTAAATAGTCAGGTAAAGATTGTGAGTCGCTGGGAAAATAAGAAAGGAATTACTCCAGAACTGACTCACAAACAATTTTCGATTCTTTATTACGAGATGAGAAAAAAGGATATAGACTTGCTAAATTTGCATTGCTATAAAATAGTTAGCCTTCCTGATGATTTTAAAATGTATCAAGCCGTTATTGCCTATAGTTAATACTATTTTAAATTCTCACAAGCAATGCCGTCTTTATCTTTGTCCAATTTATGAGGATCACCAGGGAAGGCATTAAACACTCTTTGGGCTTCTGCTTGAGTTTTAAAATCCTTGCAATCACAATCTCCACCCTTTGCACAGCTAGGCAAATTAACGGGTTTTGGCTTTGATATTGAGTCAGGTTTTATAGGTACTGAAGTCATGGGCTTATTTTGATTATTTGCTCTCCAGTCCCACGGCATTATCTGATTTGGTAATCTCCAAAAACCACTACCCATAATTTGAGCCTGATTTTGAGCTTGAATATATCTATCAGAATCACTGCAATTATTGATATATCGAGGATCAATAACGGCTTGACCTTCCTGTACCATTACTAAATTGATATTTAATTTGTCCTTACTTACGATCGCCACAGTTCTCCCGTATCGATCCTTATTAAATATCGTCAAATCAACAATACTGCCTACGGGCAATAACTGTTTTAATCGATTAGTCGAAGCTGTACCGCCATTTTGATTAGGTTCAGGTGCATCAATACAAGCAAATCGAATCACAATATTCTGATTATTTTCCTTAACCGTAATAGTGTCCCCATCTGTTACTGCAACTATTTCTGAAGCAAGTATAGGAGAGCCAAAAAGACAGCTAAGAACTGAAGCTAAAATTAATCTTTTCATATTTTTATTTATCTACTAAACGTCTTGACATAAAATAGATAGTACGTTAAGATATTGGTATCTAAAAAACAAAACTACCTAAAATGACTTATACCCATATTAGTTCTTTGCTCAAGAACTATCAAATACTTGCACCTATACCAGATCATCATCTCGAAGTAACGGTAAAAATTACTCACTACAGTTCTTATCGTTACAAAAAATTTTACTTTCCCGTTGATAGCTATTCCCCAAAAATAGTATCCGAAGCCATTGACGATATGGCTTTAGAGGATAGTTATGAGTCTCATTATCGTGTCGATTATGCCGTAACAAGTCACAGATACATCCCCATTTTTAACAAAAATCAATCAATCCCTGACTTAAAAGAAGGTGAAGAATATTTAGTTTCTAGTTTATTCCCATCTTTCTTTGAACACATTTATTACTTTGGTGAAGAATATTACAGCTCAGTAGATGACTTAAAAAATTATCTAAACAAGTACCCAAACGATCATATTCTTTCGATTCAAGCCGTAATTAAACCAGAAATTGATTGGAGAGAGCCGTTTTAATGGAAGAAAAAAGACGTAAATTTATCCACAAAGATAGACCAAAATACCCCGATGGTTACTTCAAAGTAACTCAGCCTGACGAGGTGAAAAAAGTCGAAATTAAAGAAGGGAAAATAACCAAAATTCCTCTTTTAAAATACTCCTAAGTCGAATGATCAAAATGTCTATATACTAATCACAAAAAAAACTAATGGAAATGCTAGATACCGCTCTCAACGAAGAATTAAAACGTAAATTTATCATCGAAACTCTCAAAGAAGGCATGAACGCTTTATCAAAAGCAATCACTATTTATCACGAACTAAATATGACTCTTGATACTCAATTTTTTGAAGAATATTTCGCAGAAAATGAATCACCAACCATTGATGAAATCCTTAATGTCTTACTCCTTAACACCGAAATAGAATTAGATCAATGGCAAAACTAAAACCAAAACCACACTTTTTTGATCCTAAAGAAGACAACATTATTCTTAATTTATTTGATTGTTGCTCTACGAAAAATTATCTATATTAATGGGATTAAAAACAGACACAATTATCGCCCGTAGAAACTATTTAGAAACCCTAAATAAATAATCAAAGTGGGGGTTGCGCATCCACCAATAACGCACTAAAAGAAAACAAAATCAACAGAAACTAACATGACTATCACGAAAGAAAAAAAAGGCTCATTATCATTACCATCTATCTCAATTTTTGGCAAAATTAACAAAGAACAAATCAACCATTTCACTCCACCTTATGCAATTCGTAATAACTGCCAAATAGGACAATGGACTGTGGGAGAAGACAACCTTCTTGGCAACGAACTCGAAATTTCTATCATTGCCATGCGTAACTTTTACGGCTCGTTAGGCAAAACTAAAGGTGCATCTTGGTTACAAATTTGGTTCGTCGCCGCACCATCAGAAAACAAAATCCCTTCAAATACCGTTTGTGTAACTTACGTCAAAACCCGTACCTTATCGCAACTAGGACAAAAAGCCATCGAAATTATGGAGACTGAAGATCCGGGCGTGGGTATTTTTAAAACCAAGTTTGAAAAACATACTGGAGAATACGGCAATTACTACTCAGTCAATTGGGATTGGAGACCACGCACCGATGAAGAAATCTCACAATTACAATTAATTGCAGACTTTCTAAATACCAATCCAAATTTACAAGATACGAATTTGCCACCAACCATGATTGAAGTCATCAACGAGCCTGAATCATTGTTAGAAGCCCAAAAAGAATTAAAAGCAATCGAAGCATCCAAAACTAAAAACTAATTAATCAAAGGGAGTTTAACCGCTCCCTTTTTACCATAGGAGAAAATTATGAGTCAACTAACAGTTTTTGATTATTCAAATTATTCTGAAGAACAAATCAGAAAAAGCATTGAGAATAAAGCCCTAATGCAAACTACGGGCAAAATGGTGTCTGAAGGTTTATTTGCCCTTGCAAATTATGCGAAATCCCAACACGATAATTTGGGTAGTTATCCCGCTTTTATCGACTGGTGTCAGAAAGAATTAGGTTATTCTGAATCCGTTGCCAACCGCTTTTTAAGAGTGGGCAAAAGTCAAGTAGAAACTTTAGACTCTGACATAAATTTACCTAATAGTTTGAGTGGATTAGATGCCATCGCTTCCGCTTTATTAAAAGCTGAAAATGAAGGCGAAAAACAAGAAATAATCAAATCTCTCAAATCCAAAACAACAACTAAAGGTAAAGCATTAACTGAGAAAGAAATCAAAGAAATAACTAAAGAGTATGAAGCAAAAATTAACCAATTACAAACTGATTTGAAAGAAGCCAAACAAGGTGAATTATTCTTTCAAAATAAATTAGACGAAAAAATAACAGAAACAAATCAGTTAAAAGAAACAATCGATAATCAAAATAAGCAAATTAAAGAGCTTAATTCTGATATTTCTTCCAAAGAATTAGCACTCAAATCTCTTGAATCGCAAAGATCTGACCTCGATTTATTGCAACAAGAATTAGATGCTAAAATAGCCAAAGAAGCAAATATTATTATTCAAGAAACCTTAGAAAAAGAAAGATTATTGTTATCTCAAAAAGAAGCCGATTTAATCGTTAAGCAACAAGAAATTGAAAACCAATTAGCCACCGCTCAACAATTAAAAGAAAAGACTACTTTAGAGAATCAAAAACGAGTCGAAATAGACTCATGGATGTTGGCTTTTTCTGACTTGAATAATCACCTAAGAGAAGAAGCTAATTACTTAAAATCTTACCCTGATATTTTTAGAACTTCCTTTGACTTTACTGGGTTTTCTGAAGAAGAATATCAAATCTTATCTGAAAAAATAGATCGCCATCAACAAGACTTTTATAAGCTCATTGAAGAACACGGCAAACACTTAAATAATCTCTCTAAAGCAATCATGAGACTAACTTTTAAAAGAGTAGAATCCACCATTGAAGTATCAGCAATTAAGGGGAAATAAGTTATGAATGACGAGCAAAAAATGTTAATTCTTGAAAATAAATCTAGGGTATTACTACTAAATCTTATTGACGATCCCTACTGGAGACAATACGAATTTGCTGTAAAAATTTATCTTTATTTTAAAGGTAAATTAGATAGGGTTGATTCGCACTTAGAAACATCAAAATTCTACAGTGCTTTATACAGAGAAATCCCCTACGCTAAAGTCTTGCTTCTCTCAGATCACCCTTATTACTCATCGAGTGCAGAAGCCTATAAAAACATCACCAAACTTGATAGATGGAAAGCTATTTATCACGCACTAAACCTTAATCAAAAACTTCCATTATTGTATGAAGAATTTGAGACAACTAAACCAGTTCAATTATCCCTATTTATGGCTTAAAATCATGGTAAAAGGACAAAAAATAACCTGCAAAAAAACAGGAAAAATAGGAATTTTTATCCGTAAAAATCCCCGTAAATTATCTATCGAATTATGGGATGTAAAATTTAACGGCGACAATCATGAAATTGCAATTTCACCAACATTATTATTAGAAGGACAATTCGGTTATGGACACAAACAACGCTAATCCCGAAATAAAAATTTCTAATTATCAAAGTGTCATCAAAAGTTCTGATGGCATTATAAAAATAGAAGAATATGAGGTAGAGAAAAATGGTTTTAGTGAAATTAAATGCCAATTAAATCTCAGTCTAAAAAATCTAAAACCAGAGGAAGTAAAACAAGTTCTCAGAGCTTTAAATTATTGTGTAAAGGAGGATAAATAAATGATTGATGACATTATTAATACCGTAGAACAATTGCAAGAAAAATTACATATTTTAGAAAATGAAATCTATAACTATCAGCAAATTTCTAAAATAATTATTGCTTATCAAGAAAACAAAGGATTAGATAGCATGAGTGACATAGCCTTTAAATGTAATACGGATACCGCTACTGTTTTTTCTATTTTAACAAAACACAAATTAATTTAATATCAATTATGAACAATACCTTAGAAATTATCGGGCAAAATTATCCACGAGTAACCACAATTATTCAAGAAACAGAAAATCCAGAAAAGCGACAAAAATTACTTAAATGGATGAAAAAAATGGAGAAAATTCACGGCGTTGATGGTGCAATAATTGAACGGCAAAAAATATTAGATAACGGTACAAATCTTCACCAAGCCATAGAAGATTATTTGTTCAGCAAAGAAAACCCTGTTGACCATCCCTCTTTAAATTTAATTATTCCACTATTAAAGGTAATTAAAAATGAAGGTGATTTAATCATAGAAAAAAGATTATTCTGCCATAAACATAAATTTAAAGGGCAACCTGATTTAATCTGTAATTTTGAAGGATCGCCTACCATTATTGATTGGACATCTTCTCAAAGAATGAAGAAAAAACCATGGCTTGAACATAAATTTATTCAAGCTGGTGCTTATAGCATCGCTTGTGAAGAAATCGGCATTAAAATCAATCAATTAGCGGTTGTCGTAATTTGTGGGAGTCCTCGCACTTATCAGGTTTTTACCGATTCTCCTAAACCTTGGCGGATTGAATTTCTTAAAAGATTAGGACAATATCAACAAATGATGGAGGTAAAATGACAACAAAATATACACGATACCAATTCCAACAAATGTCTAAAAAAGATGTAAAAAACTTTGCTAAAAACTTAGGTATAAAAGTAAATGGATATAGCAAGGATAATTTAATTGACATGATTTTAGTCAGACAAATTGACCCTAATTATCCTGTCAATGAGATTGAATTTAGAGAAATCAAAATACATTTTAGGTATTCATAAATGAACTATTTAAAACTAGAATTAACCCACGAGCAACAATTTTTCTTAGAAAGTTTTAAGCGACAATCTAATAAATTTTCTAAAGAGGAATTAATTGATTTATTAATCACTGTACAAACTCAAAATTTTAATTATTTGAATGCTTATAAATCACTACTAAAAGACCAACATCAATGAATTATTTATTAATTAAAGAAAAAACAACTAATAATTCCCTGTTGATTAATGCCAACAATCTTGTAAGCATCTCTTTTAATACCATAATGAATTCAATTGTTTTAACTACGATTTTTACAACTTATCAATGCGAAAATATTGAATTAATAGACACAGAAACATTTAAAAAAGTAATCAATAATTTTAATCAACTTTGTCAGAAATGAATCACGAAACAAGAATTAAAAATTTAGAAAAGGAAATTGCTCAACTCAAAGAAGAAATCAATAAATTAATCCCACCGCCATTAAATTGGATTTCTTTATCCGAAGCCTACAGACAATTTAATATATCTCCTTCCGTAATCCGTACTCGTATTAACTCAGGAGAATTAATACACTTAAAAGATTGGAAAAAAAACGGGAGAAATTTTCTAGTTAATCAGAAATCTATCATAGAAAAGATACAATAATAATTAATAAGTTATGATTGCTATAAGGGGATTTAATCCCCTTTTTTTGTGCTAATTAAACATTACAAATAGTATAATAGAATAAAGATTAAAGTAAGTAATTATGGCAAAATATGACCTCGAAACCGTAGATAAAATATGTGCTTTATTAGAAGAAGGACAAACTTTAGTTTATATTTCCGAGCAATTATCTATTCCTCGACAAACTATTTATAGATGGTTAAAAAAGAATCCAGAATTTATTGAAAGAGTAAGTCAAGCACAGGAAAAATTCAAGCAAAATTTACCAGAAACAATTAAAAAAGCCGCGAAAGATCGCATCACAGAATTAATTAAATTTGGTCACAGAATTACAAGGGAGAGAAATATTGAATTATTGATAATTAATGAAGTCCCTATTTACAATTCAGATAATCAAATCATAGGGTATAAAGAAAAATGGCGACAAACTCACACAACCCATGACAAAGAAGTAACCAATATGGGCGTACCACAATGGGCTTTAGATAGAGTATTGCCACCACAACCTAAAGACTTAGAATCAGCAATTAAACTAATAGAATCCTATGGACTTAAACCAGTTGTCGCCAATACCGAATTATTTAGGCAATGGCTTGTCGCCCAAACTACTAGCGAAAATAGCCAAATGGGATCTGACCGTGGGCTTACAGAAATCGAAGCAAACCAAATCAGGGCTAGAATCCTCGGTATTTCGGAAGATGCCACCGATACTGATTCCTTACCAGCAAAAATGGGCGATTGATAATAGTAGAGTCAAAATCTGTCAAAAATCAAGACGCATAGGACTATCATGGGGAGATGCCTCCATTTCCGCTCTTGATGCTTCACAATCTAAAGGATGCTCTACCTACTATATTGGCTATAACCGTGAGATGAGTGAGCAATATATTGAAGACGTGGGATGGTGGGCAAATTCCTATCAATTAGCAACCAATGGTATCGAAAAAGATATTTTAGAAGACGGCGATCGCAGTATATTAGTTTATCGAGTAAGATTTGCCAGTGGTCATAAAGTCGTTGCTTTATCTTCACGTCCTTCAAACTTAAGAGCCAAGAAAGGAAAAGTAGTAATTGACGAGGCCGCTTTTCATGATGACTTGCCCGAACTTCTAAAAGCTGGGATGGCAATTTTGGCATGGGGTGGACAACTTAGAATCATCTCAACCCACAATGGAATTGATAATTATTTCAACCAAATAATTCAACAAACTTTTGAAGGAAAATTCGATTACTCCATTCACAAATATGACCTTGATGATGCCATCAAAGCTGGACTCTACGAACGTATTTGTCTCGTCAATAATTGGGATTATAGTAAGGAAAATGAGAGGTTATGGCGATCGCAATTAATTAAAGATTATGGTATCGGTGCAGACGAAGAATTATTCTGCATACCAGCAAATATCAAAGGTGGCGGTAAAGTATTTAAAAAAGAGTGGTTTCAGATTATCGACTCATTACCATTTGCCATGGATGGTATTAGATTTTGGGATATGGCCGCCACAGCTCAGGCAATGAAAGCCGATGCTTATTATACCGCTTCAGTCAAGATGGCTTATGACTCAGGCAATTATTATATTCTCGATGCCCGTGCAGAACAATTATCACCAGCCGATTCTGATGATTGGATGCTTGAAACCGCTAAAGAAGACGGCAATTATGTGCCAATTCGGTGGGAGTTAGAAGGTGGTAGTGCAGGATTAAGAGTCGAAGCGAATCTTAAGAAATTATTATGGGGATTTGACACCGAAGGAGTACGCCCTCAAGGGGATAAAGTAACTCGTGCTAAACCTTTAGCTAGTGATGCGAAACGAGGTAATGTATTTTTACTTAAAGGTCATTGGAATGAGCGCTACTTAAACGCAATTTATGGTTTTGATGGTACTCCTAAACCATTAACCAACGATTATACAGACGCTTCATCAGGTGCATGGGCTTGTTTACAATTAAGAGGAATTGCCAGTATTTTAGGTACTTAAAATAAAGATAATATTTGATTATTAATATTAATTAATATGTTAAAATTATTGTAATAACTTTCTCTTAAGTAACTAATAATTTATGAAAGATAATATTGTTGAATTAGTCAAAAATAAATATGATAAACGGTCACAATTAGGGATAAAAAAATATGGCACGACTTTAGAAGAAAATGACGCCCATTTTGATTCTTGGTTAAATCATTTACAAGAGGAATTAATGGATGCAGTCCTCTATCTGGAGAAGATTAAAGCAGTAAATGACACCATCGAAAAATAAACTCAGATATGACAGAATCGTTAGTACAAAAGTGGGAGATTCACTCAAACTTAATATTATATGCGTTTGATTATTGCTTAAAACGCAATACTTATGCTCCAAGTGAGTTTGTCAAAAATGTGAAAAAAAATAAAGAATTAATCTCTCAATATATGGTTGAGTATATGTTGAAAGAGATTAATCGTTATATCCAAACAGACTATTTTAAAAAAAGTTTTTCGGATATTAAAGAAACTTGGTTAGATTTTAAAAACTACTTAGAAAATATCAATAAATTATCCACAATTAATGACACTGTTAAGTTCAGGAATCAATCAGAAAGTTTTATTTTTTATTAAAAAATAGTTAAATGTTTTCAGAACAGGAAATGAGTAAAAGAATAGCAGAGATGGTTTTTATAACTGATATAGATGTGTTTATTAAATGGTTAAAATTAATTATTTTAGATGCTAAAATTTCAGTAAGTGATGATGAAGAAATTTTGATAAATAGGGATAAATTTTCTCTCGGATTTGACTTTAATACAGATCCGATAACTAAAGGAGTAATGACAGCTTCTGCTATTTCTTCTCCTGAGATTTGGATGCGCATTTTCCCTAGCCTATTGAAAGAAATACAAAACTTATGGACACAAAACAAAAAGAAAAAAGGTAAGTAAATGGCATTTTCAAATATAAATAACGCTTTTGATATGGTAAAACTCCAATCAGGATTAGCAGAAACTGATGAAACCAGAGACGATTATATAAACGATATACTTAATCAATCTAAGGGCATGATCGAAGGGATAATCGAATATCGCCCTTACCTAGTCGCCGCTCTTACCATGTGGACAAGTAAAGGAGAACAGACAATTACCGAAGCAAGTGGTAGTGCAAAATTTAGATTCCAAGAAGATAAAATGAATTTACGCCCAGTAATTGAAGCTAATCTTAGGATTCAGCAATCCCTAGATATTTCTCAAAATACAGAAGTGCCTATCGGATGGCAAGTTCAAACATGGCTAGATTCTCTGTGTGGTTGTGCTGGTAATGGTCAAGCGGTAGGTAATGATGAATCAAATTATGTCTTTTCAACAATGGTAGTGTAATGTCACAGCAAATAGAAGTAACTAATTTCGACTCTCACGGACTAAATCAAATATTCTCAGGGCTTTCTAACCCACTAACAGGAATAGGAACGACTAGGGACAAAACAAAACGTTTTCACGTCAATCAAATATCAAGACTACACGAAAGGGATCTTGAAAATCTTTATCGTAGTGAAGGACTTTTAACTAGATTAGTTAATTGTTTCCCTCTTGAATGTCGTAGGGATTGGATGTCCATAAAACAGATTAGGCTTGAGAATCAGGCAGAACAACCCGTTGGTGAACTTTATCATTACCTTGAAAAACTAAAGACAAAAAAAGGTAAAATTGGCGTAAAAGAAGCCTTTACCCAAGCATCAATTTTAGGAAGACAACACGGAGATGGCTTTATATTGATCGGTATTGCGGATGGTCAAGATCCCAAAGAACCCGTCAACGAAAAAACAATTCAGTCAATTGAATGGCTCAAAGTATTGACACGATACGAGATTTATCCTGACACAAAAGATTCTCACAACCCAGACTATTACTCAGTTTGGTTTAATGACTTTGAAAAAACGTGGCATCATACCAGAGTTTTAAGATTTTCAGGCACTAAACTTTACGATGATGCCCTAACTTATAATAGTGGCTACAATGATTCTGTTATTCAGAAAGTCTTTGACACATGGTCAGCGTGGCAACAGGGATTAATGGCAGGGTCTGCAATGTTAGCCGACTATGATCAGGGCGTATATGGCTTTAAAGGATTAGGTCAAGCTCTAAAAGAAGATTTAAGAGCTGGAACTAACACTAGACAAAAACAAATCCAAGAAAGGTTATATTCCGCAGAAATGGGGCGAAGTGTAATGAAAGCCTTGTTGCTAGACATGGACGAGGAGAGCTTTAATTACGTTACTCGATCCTATGCAGGAGCATCTCAAATTATGGAACTTCTTAAAGATGCTCTCATCTCTCAAGTTGATTTACCTGAATATAAATTATTTAATAAATCAACTTCTGGAGGAGCATTAAGCACTCAGCAAACCGCAGGACTCGCTCAAAGGTACGATTGGAATAGTCATAAAAATAACTGGATGACTGATAATTGGGTAGAGCCTTACGAGCAATTGTTGCGATACGCAATGTTTGCCAAAGATGCACCACTACCCACAGAGATAGAGATAGAAGTATCAGCTAATGCCAAAGTAGAATTGACACCATTAGAAAAAATAGAAGCCCAAGTTCAGGCAACTCAAAGAGATGCAGCCAATATTGAACTCGGAATATATTCACCCCTTACCGCCCAAAATGCCTATAAACAAGGTGAGTGGGATGGACAAATACACTTAGCCCAAGAAGATTTATTATGATAAATTTCAATTTTAATATTTATTACTCTCACTCTTTTTTTGTCAATTCATACACCGAAAATTCAAAAAGAAATGATCAATTATATTACGCTTTTCGAGATTATTTATTATTAACAAAATTAGATTCTAATCGATATAAAGTTAATGTTAAATTTGAAAATTTTGGTAACAAAATAATAATTTGGATAGAAGATAAATGAGACAACAAGTATGGAGAATAGGCAATATTGACGGCACAAATTATGCCGATTCTGCACCCCTCGGAAAAGCAAGGGTAAAATTAACCGACAAGCAACCGGGTATTTTAACCCAACCATTACCAGTTTTATTCCCCCTAACAGGTACAGATAAAGCCTACTATATGCCAAAAATAGGGGATCGTGTCGTCATTTTAACAGACGAAAATTGTGAAGATGGCATAATACTCGGTAGTTTCTATACCGAGAAAAATCAACCACCAGAAGGAAGTGTAGGGAAACACTTAATAGAATTTGAAGATGGCACAAAACTTGAATATGACAAAACGACTAAATTCCTAACTTTTGACGTACAGGGTGGCATCAAATTAATAGGAGAAAACGGTATAAATATTGAGTGGAGTCGAGAGAATCAAACCTTAAATATTAATATAGAAGGCAATCTCAATATTACCAGTCAGCAAAATATCACCTTAAATGGATCTAATATTTATCTAAATTAAAATTCTCATTCCATAATTTTGCACTCTCTCGATCACCGATTAAACTTCCATAATATTTGTAGTGAACATCCAGCCCGTGACCCATCCACTTTGACAAAATCACGGGAGACAATCCCTTTATTGCTCCTCTCACCGCAAAATAATGACGCAATTGATAAGGGGTAAAAGGATATTTTCTAAAAAAGGCTGTGATATTTTGCGATACCTGCCCATTAGCACGGCTACTTGGATCAACCCTAAAATTAAAATTACTCCATTGATTTGGAATATTAAGAAAATCAACTCCTTTAATCATCAAAGGATAAGCCGTTCTAGTACTGGTTTTTGTGTTATTCCAAATATATAAAACAGGTGGTGATTCTTCAAAAGCAAAATCACAACGGAAAAATTCATGAGGGCGAATACCATAAGTAGCCAAAATTCCCAGAGTCCATTTATGGGGTAAATATTCCTCATTCTCATAAGCCAATCTGATTGATTCATCCGTTGGTAATTCCTTAAAATTAATATCAGGGCTTTTATATTTCATATAAGGCAAAAAATCAAACTCGATATGATGAAATTTTGCCACTGGACGAATCAATTGACAGAATCTTTTTTGTGCATAACTACCAGAGGGAAAACTGGTCACAGCCTTTTGTAAAAATTGCTTATTGAATAATTCATCTTCAGGTAATTCCGCAAAATAAGCACCTTGATTTTTATGCCAATTATATTCTCTCGTTATGGTCTTCTCAAATTTCTGCCAATAATCAACAGTAAAATCTTTTATCGCCTTCTCTACCGTCAATTTTTGTTTTTCTATTAACTCCCACTTATCAAATAATAATTGCGACTCAATTTCTTTAGCCTTAGCGATCGCCAACCTAAAGCCCTCTTTATTTGCCTTAGCATTAAGAGCAATTTCTTTGCGAACCAAAGCCCCATTAATAGGGAATCTACCGCGAAGATAAAGCCGCCCATTTTTCTCTCGTATTTTAATCCGTGATAATTGAAGATTAATTTTTTTTAGTTCATCTTCCCCCATAATTCCCCCGAAATTAATTAATAAGAATAACAAAAATGATAATCTTATTAATCTTATTAGTCAATGAAAATCCCTGTTAAAACGGAGGGGGAGGGATTTGAACCCTCGAAGACGTTACCGCCTTAACAATTTTCGAGACTGCCGCATTCAACCACTCTGCCACCCCTCCTCATCAAGTATCCTATTATACTCAGTTATGGTTTTTCTGTCAAAATAGACTCTTTTAAAGAAAAAAATCATAAAAAAGGAGGCAAATTTGCCCCCATAGATTACCAATAAGAAGGAAAAATATTAGAAATACATTCCAGCTTCTTGTACTTTCTCGATTTGTTTTTTCTTAAGTACTAACAAAATCTGAGATAACATAATACCAGCTATAAACACTAATAACCATTGAATACGAGCAGGACTTTGTAACACAACTTCTGTATCTTTTTGTCCGAAACCACCCACATTAGGATCATTGGTTAAAGCCTCACCATTGGCTACTTGTTGCCCTTGAGCTACAATTAATTGAGGACCGGCAGGAATATCAATAGTACTTTCACTAGCATCATCAGCAGTGATAGCTACGGTATAACCTCCTCCTTCAACTTCAGTAATAGCAGAAACAGTACCAGCTACAGGAGCTTTAAATACGTTATTATTACTAGGTAGTCCTGTAGGATATAATTGTCCACGTCCTCGGTTTGCTCCTAAGTGTACGGAGTATTTGCCATAATGAATGTTAGAGTCAGTGGCTGGATCTGGAGATAATACAGGAAATACTATTTCTTCATAACCATCTCCGGGTAAAGGACCTACAATCACCCAATTATCATGTTCTGCATTGTAAGTTTGAAAGTAAGCACCGTTAACTTTTTCTTTCAATTCTTCGGAAATGCGATCATCAGGAGCGATTTTGAAGCCATCAGGTAACATTAAAACTGCACCTACGTTTAAACCGCCTTTACTTCCGTCTCCTAAAACTTGTTGAGCATTATGATCATAAGGAATTTTGACCACTGCTTCAAATACGGTATTAGGCAACACAGATTGAGGAATTTCCACTTCTGCTGGTTTTGCGGCTAAATGGCAGTTGGCACAGACAATACGACCAGTTGCTTCACGAGGTGTTGCAGGGGCAGTTTCTTGCGCCCAAAAGGGATAAGCGTTAGCACTTTGAGGTAATAAAATGTCACTAGCTAAGAATAAACAAACACTAGCGATGGCAATTAAGATAATTTTATTTATTTTTTGCGCCATATTTGTTAAAAAAGAATGATCTCTCATGGATAGGTGTACAGTTATTGAATTTTTAATTACAACGGAAATAGAACATAAAAAATAATGTATAATTTGAACAGGATTTACTGTTGAAGTTCATTATTAATTATTTAAGCCCACCAAGGATTTGAGCCGTCACGGAAATCTGTTTCTTCCCAGTTGGTTAAGATAACTTTATCCTCAGTAACATCTGCATGAGCTAAGGCTAAAGATAATGGTGCTGGACCTCGTACTACTTTCCCTTCATTGTTATATTGTGAACCATGACAAGGACAAATAAATTTATCTTCTGCTGCATTCCAAGGCACAACACAACCTAAATGAGTACAAACGGCGTTGATACCATAAGATGCTATTGCTTTATCTTCTGTTACTACTAAGTAGGTAGGATCTCCTTTTAATCCTTGAGCTAAAGTGCGATCGCCAGGTTGATGAGTAGCTAAAAATGCACTAGCAACAATATCGTTACCGAGTTTGTCTTTAGCGGTTAAACCACCACCAACACCGCCGCTAGATTTAGGAATAAAGTAGCTAACTACGGGATATAAAGCACCTGCGGCTACTCCAGTGATAGTTCCAAAAGTCAGTAAATTCATAAACTGACGACGTCCCATATCAGGAACATCAGGGTTTCCAGAAAATTGTGTCATAACTAAACGTTAATTATTTGATTGAATATTATGGTTATGGTTTTACAATAAACTCAAAAACCTTTATGCTAAACAAGGTTAATAAAAGTCATTATCTAATTATTACAAAAAATGAACCTTTTTTAGAATCATTCCATCACTTTAAGAGAAGAAAGACAGATTTAAACAAAACGGGAAGATTGATTACATTATTATCACACATTTTTTTAGAAAAATAATTATGACAGGAAAAGAGTTAAGAGAACTAATTTTCAATAAGTGGGGATGTTCTTATGATGCTCAAGTCTTACGCATTAAGGATAAAATTTATTTTCAAGTAATGTGGAAGTATTTAGAACAAGCCTCCTTTCATTTTACCGAAACTGAATACTTTGATCATTTAGAAGAAGTGGCAAATTATCTCACGACTTGGGGAGTTATTGAGCAAGTGGAAACAGGTATTTTAGAAGCCAAAAACCGTCCTCGTTTGGGTAAAGCTGTTAGTATTTCTTTAGATTTAGGCGATCGCACATCCGAATGGATAATTTAATGATATAATTTTTAGTCAATTACTATTTTCAAATAATCATACTTCATCAAGTTTGAAATCTCAATCTTGTGTGGTTTTTTTGTCTTAAGTAATATCTTATAGATCGTCTGGACTTAATCCAGTTAATTTAGCAATTCTAGCTAACATCTTTGGACCAATTTCTTCACCATCATGAAAGGCAAAAACTACATTATTCCAGCCTGATTTTCCAGAATTTTATGAGATCCACTCTGACGTTTGATTGTCCAACCTTTATTTTGTAATGCTTTTAAAACTTGTTTAGCTTTAGTTCCAGACCATTTACTCCTGAAGCTACAAAGGATAAATTGAGTTGATATTCTGATATTTCTCTTTGTTCAAGTTGATCCGCTAAAACACGCAAGGTTAAGGCCTGAACTTTAGCTACTGCTTCGTCTTGAGTATTACCATAAACTAAGACTCCAGGAAGTTCTATAATTTCTGCAATATAGCGTCCGTCTTCTTCTTCTTCTATTTCAATTGTGTAATTCATTATAATTATTAGTAATTGATTATGTTTCTAGGATAACGAAATTTAAACTTTTTGGAAAATATTTTCAGTTGTAGGCGATCGCATATCCCAATGGATAATTTAAAATTTGTGATTCTTGTAGAATGTAGGTTAGTTTAAAGAACATCAAACCCAAGGATTAAAGATAGTGATACATAAATTAGCTTTGGTAGAAATAAGAGGTAAAATGATTGTAAATCTCGATATTTAGCGATATGATGATTAATAAGAAGAAAACTCTCAATTACCATCAAAATTTATGGATATTAAATTAATTAACATCGGTTTTGGTAATATTGTTACGGCTAATCGAGTTATTGCTATTGTAAGTCCAGAATCAGCCCCCATTAAACGAATTATCAGTGATGCTAGAGAAAAAGGACTTTTAATTGATGCAACCTACGGTAGAAGAACTAGATCTGTAATTATAACTGATTCTAGTCATGTTTTATTGTCAGCTATTCAACCTGAAACTGTGGGTAATCGCTTTATTAGTAATATTAGTAGTATAGAAAAATAATCAGTCATTAATTAGAATTATTGATCAATCACAGATTAAATAATTTTATGAATCAAAAAGGTAAGTTAGTTATAATTACTGGCCCTAGCGGTGTAGGTAAAGGTACGATAGTTAAATCTTTACTCGCAAAAAATCCGCAAATTTTTCTGTCAATTTCAGCTACAACTCGCCTTCCACGCAAGGGAGAAATTGACGGTAAAGACTATTATTTTTTGTCTCGTCTTCAATTTGAAGAAATGATTAACAAGGGTGAATTATTGGAATGGGCGCAATATGCGGGAAACTATTATGGTACTCCCATCAAACCAGTATTAGAAAAAATTGAGCAGGGTAAGACTATTATTTTAGAAATTGAGGTTTTAGGGGCGAATCAAATTAAAAATAATTTTTCTAGTGCTACCAGAATTTTTATTCTACCTCCTTCCATCGAAGAATTAGAAAAACGTTTAAGAGAAAGAAATACAGATACAGAAGAAGTTATTATTAAGCGTTTGAATAAAGCTAAAGAAGAATTAGCGGTTAGTGAGGAGTTTGATTATCAGATTATTAACGATAACTTGGATTTAGCTATCACAGAAATTGAAGAAAAAATCAATAATGTCATTTGAAGATAAGTTTTAGATAATGAAACTTTAGGCAAGGAAAAACGTCATAGGGATAGTATTAGTAAAATTACATAAAAATCATGAAAAATAAATCCTTAATTATTTCTTTAGCCTTATTAACTACATTTTCTTTCTATAGCTATATTAAACCGTCTCAAGCTGACATGAAAATGGAATCTGATAAACCAACAATGATAGAAAATATGGGAGATACCAGCGCTAATTCTTTAGATTGGAATGGTGTTTATCAAGGTATAATTCCTTGTGCTAGTTGTGAAGGAATCAAGACAACTCTAACTCTTAATGAAGATCTTTCTTATGTATTATCTACTCAATATTTAGGTAAAAGTGAAGAAGTATTTGAAGTTAAAGGTACTTTTAAATGGAATAAAGAAGGAAATACTATCACTTTAGATGGTGTAAAAGATGCACCAAATCAATTTTTTGTGGGGGAAAATACTTTAATTCAATTGGATATATCAGGTAATAGAATTAGTGGAGATTTAGCGGAAAAATATATGTTGAATAAAGTTAACAATCCAGAGGTAAGTATAGGTAATACTCGTTGGGAATTAGTAGAAATAATGGGTAAACCCGTAATGAAAAGTGAAACTCAAAAACAGGCAATTTTTATTACTTTTGATACACAAAAAAATAGAGTTAATGGTTTTAGCGGCTGTAATAATTTTATGGGGGGTTTTGAGATAAAAGAAGGAAATAGAATTACTTTAACGCAAATGGCTTCAACCATGATGGCTTGTGAAAATATGGAAATGGAAATGACTTTTCTACAAACTTTACAACAAGTTGATAATTACGCTATGAAAGACAATGTTTTAAGTCTTAATCGTGCAAAGATGTCTCCTTTACTAAAATTTACGGCGGTAAAGAAGTTTCAGGAGTAAATTAAAAGTTATTAATAAAACTTTACAATAATTCCTCTAACATGAAGCAATTTTAAGAGAAAATAATTACGGTATAATCTGAAACTCAAGGAAAATACCGATAAAAAATATTTATTTGAGAATTATGTTCAAAAAAGTTTTTTTAATGTTACTAGCAGGGATTATTTTTGCATGGCAGTCTTTCGCTGGTGTCGCAAATGCCCTTAGTTTAAATGAAGATATTCGCACAGTGCCTTTAAATGAAGATGGTGCTAAAATTACATTATCGAATCAAGAAGCCCAAGTTGGTTCAAGACTTTTTGTTGACAATTGCGCTCAATGTCATATTCAAGGTAAAACGAAAACTAATCCTAACGTTGGTTTAAGTAAAGAAGCCTTAGCTAATGCTATCCCCGCCAGAGATAATTTACTCGGTATGATAGATTATATTAAACATCCTACTTCTTATGATGGGGAAGAAGATCTTTCTCTTTATCATCTAAGCACAGAACGTCCCGATCTTTGGTCTGAAATCAGAAATTATACCGATGAAGATATTAAAGCTGTTGCTGGTTATATCTTAATTCAAACCAATGCAGATCCTAAATGGGGTAAACGTTCACTTATCGAACCGTAATCAATTATTAATTAACAATTATAATAGCAAAGGGGAATAACTTTTCTTTCTCCTTTCTCCTTTCTCCTTTCATTATGTTTTGATACTTATGGCAACTGTTACCCTCGACAATATTTCTCGGAGTTTTAATCAGGTTAAAGTTGTCTGTGATATTACTTTTCAAGTACCTGAAGGAGAGTTTTGGGTATTAGTAGGACCTTCGGGATGCGGTAAATCAACTATACTAAGATCTATCGCAGGTTTAGAATCTATTACTGACGGTAATTTATTTTTTGATGATGTTTTAATGAATGCCATTCCTGCTAGAGAAAGAGACGTGGCAATGGTTTTTCAAAATTATGCTTTATATCCTCATTTTACGGTGGCAGAAAATCTCGGTTTTGGTTTAAAAATGCGTGGTGAAAAAAAACAAGTCATCGCTGAAAAAGTCGAGTTTGTCTCTCAAATCCTCAATATTCATCATTTATTGCATCGTAAACCTAAACAGTTGTCAGGAGGACAACAACAAAGAGTCGCATTAGGCAGAGCTATTATTAGACAACCTAAGGTATTCTTATTAGATGAACCATTATCTAATTTAGATACTCAATTACGAGATCAAACACGCACAGAATTAAAAAAACTTCATAATCAAGTTGGTATTACCACTATTTATGTAACTCATGATCAAGTAGAAGCCATGACTCTTGGCGATCGCATAGTAGTTTTAGATAAAGGAAAGATACAACAAATTGGGACACCAGCAGAAATATATAATAATCCGAGTAATAAAATGGTAGCAACATTTTTAGGTACTCCGCCCATGAATATTATTCCTGTTACTTATCATGATGGTGCATTGTGGATTAATGAGCAACAATCTTTGTCTTTAACGGTGTCATTAATGAAGAAAATTCCTCCAAAAAATGGGCAAGGTTGGGATTTAGGTATTCGTCCAGAATTTATAACGGTAATTAATGATAATGAAGATACACAAAACACTATTTTAACTCAAGTAGAAGTTATTGAACCTTTAGGCAAAGAAATTTTAGTAAGTTTGATTATAGTGGATTCCGAGATTAATCTTAATCTACAATTACCCATTCAATGGACAGGAAAAAGAGGCGATAAAATTAAGATAAAGTTAAATTTAGACAATAGCTATATTTTTGACCCAACTACAGGATTAATAGTTAATAATTAACTTATCAGGAGAAATCCTGTTGATTAATTATTCCCCTAAAAAAATGACATCATCAAAATCAAATAAAAAAAGTGGTTGCGGTTGTTTTCCTTTATTAGCAGTGAGTTTATTAACCCTTGGAGGTGGTTATTTTTACGGCAAAAATTTATTAGGTAGTGAATTAACTCTTAAAAGTAGTAATAATCTTATTCCTGCTTCTGCCATGGCGACGAGTTTTGTTTCCACTGATACACAAAAATGGTCAAAACTACAAGAATTTGGGACTATTTCTAGCCAAAAAATCATTAATGAAAATGTAGAAAATTTTGTTAATAATAACTTAGAAAATAATAACAATAAAATTGATATTCAACAAGATATTTTACCTTGGATAGGAGGGGTTTCTCTGACAATTTTACCCCCTTCTGAATCAGGAGTAGATTATGATGTAGTAGCCATTCTAGGTATTAAAAATAAACTAAAAGCTAATAACTTTTTCCAAAAACTAAAAAAAGATAATCAGCAAAAACCTATTGAAAGTAAATATCAAGATACAACTATTTATCAACTAATAAATAATAATCAAAATCTGTGGTTTACTACTTTTAATAATTATCTCGTAATTAGTGATCAAGAAGGGGTGATAAAAAAAGTAATTGAGACTTATAAAGGAGGAGAATCTTTAGCTAATATATCATCCCAAGATTTTACTGCCAATGATGCCCTTATTCAAGTTTATTTACCTAATTATGGTAAAGAGTTTTTAAATCTATTCAATGAAGTTGAAATTAATCAACAAACCCAAAAAGAATTAGAAAAAATTACATCTATTGCGATGAATTTAAGTGTCGAAAATCATGGAATAAAAATTAGTAGTTTAGTTAATTATTCTCAACCTTTTAATTTTTATAAAAATAGAAAACCAGTCTCGACAAAATTATTAGAAAGAATACCAGATAACGCTATTTGTATGATAAGTGGTGGTGGAATTAATCAATTATGGCAAGAGTTAAATGAAGAAAAACAAAATATTCCTGAGTTGAATGAATTAATTAATCAAGCAAAAATAGCCACTATGGAATCATTAAAATTAGATTTAGATACCGATGTTTTTAGTTGGCTTGATGGAGAATTTGCTTTAGCCTTACTTCCTCCTAATAATAATTCTCTACAAGGTTTATTATTGTTAGGAAGTAGTAATAAAATTCAAGGAGAAAAAACCTTTACTACCCTAGAAAATACCTTTAAATTTTTACCTTTTCTTCAAGTAAAACAAAATAATATAGAAGGTATTAATATCACTCAATGGAATACTTTACAACAAAATCTTGTTACCTATGGATGGTTAGATAATAATAACTTTTTAATGACTTTTTTGGGTGACTTTCAAACTATCAAAAATACTAATTCTTCTAATGCTTTAGTTAATAATGATACCTTTAAACTTACAACGGAATCTTTGCCTAAAAATAATAATGGTTACGTTTATTGTGATATTGAAAAAGCGACAACTTTGACACCAACAGTTAATCCTAATTTATCTAATTCTTTAACTCCTGAAATAAAAGCCTTTTCTGATTCTGTAAAAGCAATTGCCTTAACTAATTCATCACCTAATCCTAATAGTAATCAATCAGATTTAAATATTTCTTTAAATAAAATAAAATAAGTTTATCCATAACAATAATTGTATTTTAATGGTGAAAAATAAGATAATATTTATAAATAATTTTGAGAATTTTACCCACTAACCAAGCATTTTTTGAAAAATTAACTTGTTATTTTATTACAAATAAGATAGAATTTTTACATCATGAAAAATATGATTTGTCTATAAATATTTTAGATTTTAATACTACTTAACTAGAAATAATTATCATAATTTTTGAGTAAAAACTTAAGCATTTAGGGATTGTATAGGATTCCTAAATTATTTGTGAGAATTTTAGCTACTTTTCATAGCTGACTACTTACTACTTAATAGACATTCAACGGGAATTAAAATAAATTTAGGGTAAAATAAGGATTAAATTTAGTAAATAATTATTACTTAGTTATTATTTTTTTAACGAAATGTCAAAAATACCAAATAATATTATAGAAAGAGTTACTCATTTAAAATCTAAATTACAAGAAGCTAGTTATGCTTATTATATTTTAGATAATCCTATTATAGAAGATGCTATTTATGATCAACTTTATCGAGAATTACAAAACTTAGAAAATCAATATCCTAGTTTAATCACTTCTGATAGTATCACTCAAAGAGTAGGAGATAAACTCGATAACAAATTTGATTCTGTCAATCATAAGATTCCTCTTTATAGTTTAGAAAATGCTTTCAATTTTGAGGAGTTAAAACAATGGGAAAATCGTTGGCAAAGACAAATAAAAAATATCCCA
>Ga0210011_1000254_pt1 | contig 63427 bp, 58 predicted proteins | sample CryGeymeta201502_FD_183972 | JGI IMG/M metagenome (GOLD analysis project Ga0210011, IMG submission 183972) | Groundwater microbial communities from Crystal Geyser aquifers in Utah, USA - Crystal Geyser metaG 2015-02 (SPAdes) (version 2) | ecosystem: Environmental > Aquatic > Deep subsurface >...
GATAGATGGTTTGTTACCTGTCCCGACATCCTTAAATCCAAGTTGCTCCTGTGCGTGTGAGTAGCCTATTGAATTTTTTGTTTAAATGCCAGAGTTCGAAGCGATAAATTCAAAATTAGAATTGCTGGGTATGAGACAAATCCCTTGACAGAAAAAGAACAATTCTTTATAGAGGCGGGCTGTATGCCCGACCCTGTCACAGACTATCAAGAACTGCTTGATACAGATCCGGATTTAAAAGAAGAGCTTGAAGCGTTGTATACCGCGCAAAAACATGGGAACAGCCGTTTGCATCAATCCCTTCGCGAGGAAAAGGTAACGGCATTGTATGTTTTGTTGAACGAATTTGATGCAGATGGCAAACTAAAAAATAGATCAGCCTTAGCGGCAGAGCGTTTTGAGCCACTTATCAAAAAAGTACAACAGCGTTTTGCCTTAGAACATATGTTTGTGTCTTGCCTTGAATCTTTTAAAGAGGGGCGAAACTTTCATTGGAATAAGAAGTCTGTTGAGGTTCTAGGCAATAGAGATGTCGATTCCTCAAGTCTCACTGGTGAAAATTCATGGCAGAGTTTTGGCTGTGATCCTGACAAGATTGATCTGAACAGTAACTATGCTGAAGCCCGTCACTGGTGGACTAAATTCATTTTTGCGCGTTACCTTGATTATGATGCTCCGCTCAAGACCACCGAAAAAAAATGTATCACACAACACAAATATAACCTCACGGAGTCGTCGGCTCAAACAGCACTGCTTCAGTCTTATCCAGATACACGTATAACCGCTTTATATAGCAGTAACCAAATTCAATTATCGTCGTTTGATGAAAAGCAGAAGACGCGTGTGATTGATAAAGCAGATTATTTTGCACGTGATTTATTGCATTTACGTACCTCACCCAACCATCAAATTAAGTTGACGCTGGATTATTTTACCAAATCTGAGTCTATGGCGAAGCTTTGCGATCGCAACGTACAATTGTATGTGGCCGCTAATCTGTTTGAACCAGGATTATTACTGAATGCATTCAAAAGCGATCCGACATTTTTCACGCGATTGGATGCTTTTATACAAAAAGGATTACGTCATTTTGTGGGATCGGATGGTTTGCTCACGCATGAGTCACTCTTTTTTATTCGTTTAAATTTAGATGTTCAACGTTACGCAGCACAGGCCCAGCCTGATGCCGTCTCGATCCAACGTTTACAGAACGCGCATGACGCATTGAAGCAGTTGATACGTGTTCAGCATGATCCAGAGATTCTTGCAAGCTTGCATGGTGATTATTTTTTAAATGCCATGGCGCTGCGTCAACTTAAACCGGATGATGATCGCTTGCTCGAGGATACTTTTTTATCGTATGCCTACATGCAAGCAAAACACAATGCGTATTGTTCCGATGATACAGCAACGCGTTTTGAACAGCAGCGTGCAGGCCTTGATTTCAAAACATGGTTGCGAGCATGTGACCCTGACCGTATTCAATCATGCATAGCGCCTATGGCTGATAGTCTGGGCTTGGATGTGTCTCATCTCACCCTTATCGGTTCATATCCTAAATTTCAGTATCAACATGGATTTTCATTAAGATAATTCAGGTAATTAAGGCGTACGCCACGCGAGCCATTTCCTAGGAAATTAAGTTTAATCACAGCCCAAATAAATCATAAAAAATACAATTAAAAGAAAAAATACAACTGCGTGATTACCTAAAATTGCATAACAATATGTTTTTTCATGCATGTTATAATTTCTGTGCATGAAAATTAGCCATCTGAATCAGCTCGTTTTATGTGAATTATTTATACTTACCAGTGATAATAATGAGCTAGATTGATTATATTAGACCATTCCGTTGTTTACCTAAAAATATTTTAACTTTAATTTATTTACATAATGTTACGATAGTTGTAGTATATAGTTATGAACCCAGAGACCTATTTTTAAAACCCAGAAAATTCGCGCCAGCGCCAATATGAGGCGCTAAAGGCATTTTATTACGATAAATTATCCAGTAATGATGTAGCGGATAAATTCGGGCTTTCCAAACTTTATTTTAATAAGCTCAAGCACCAGTTCACCAAAGATTTGGCATTGGGGGTAAACCCATTTTTTGAACAAAAGAAAACGGGACCCAAGCAACGACGTACAGAACAAGGTGTGGTTGATATGGTGATTATGTTGCGTAAACAAAACTATGCTATCACTGATATTAGAGCCGCCCTATATGCTCAAGATCAGGCACTATCTCTTGATACAATCAATGCTATTCTTAAGCAGGAAGGCTTTGCACCCCTACCTAAGCGCACACGCCAAGAACGCATTGCTATTCAGTTGCCACAGAAAATAACACCACCCAAAAGTGTTGCATGGAGCTATACAGATGAGGTGTTCACAACGGAGCGAGCTGCTGGCGTATTAGTTTTTCTACCCTTACTGCAATCGCTTGGGATCATCAAGGCGATTGAAAATGCTCATTTTCCATCAACCACCCAATTGAGCAGCACACAAATGATTCTATCTTTTTTAGCACTCAAACTTATGGGTAATGCGCGATGGTCGCACGATTCCGTATGGAATATGGATAGGGCGTTAGGATTATTTGCTGGGTTAAATGTGTTACCTAAAGCAACGACGCTTTCTAGCTATTCATATCGTGTACAGCGAACATCGAATCTTACACTTCTTAAGAATTTAGTTGAGTGCTTTAAATCAGAGGAAGAGGAAAGTGAATTTAACCTAGATTTTAAGGCTATTCCTCACTGGGGGGATGAAAGCGTGCTTGAAAAAAACTGGTGCGGCGCGCGCTCAAAGGCAATGAAAAGTATCCTTGCATTAATAGTCCAGTGTCCGAAGACAGGTATGGTCAGTTATACGGATGCTGAGTTAAAGCACAGCACTCAAAATGACGCTGTATTAGAATTTGTAGACTTCTGGAAAGCGGGCAAGGGAATTGCACCAAAGATGCTAATTTTTGACTCACGTTTTACCACTTATGAGAACTTGAGTAAGCTCAATCAAAGTCCTGAAAAAATCAAATTTCTAACCATTAGAAGACGTGGTAAAAAACTGATTGAGCAAGTCAATGCATTGCCGGAGGATCAATGGCAAATAATTCAGGTGGAGCGCGCCAAAGGCAAGAAACAAGAAATGCGTATTTATGATCGCAAAACAACGCTAGGCAAGTATGAGGGCGAAATTAGAGAAATTATCTTAACGGATCATGGCAGGCAACGCCCCACATTTTTAATCACCAATGATTTTGATCTGAATGCAAAACAATTGATTAGAAAATACGCTAGACGCTGGATGGTGGAGAAAGAAATTGCAGAGCAGATCGCCTTCTTTCATTTAAATTCACCATCCTCATCAATTGTAGTTAAAGTAGATTTTGATTTGACATTATCATTATTGGCGCACAATTTATATAGACATCTGGCTCAGAAATTACATGGATTTGAGCAGTGTAATGCTGAAACGATTCATCGCGATTTTTTAGATAATGGTGCAACTATCACGATGCATAATGGATCTGCACATGTCTCGATAAAAAAGAAAACTCATTTACCGATTTTACTCAACGTTGACTTGCTTAAAAATGAAACATCCATACCTTGGATGGGAGGCTTAAAAATTAATTTCAGTGGCGGTAGCGTTACCTGATTTATCTTAATGAAAATCCATGTTAATTACGTATGATAAAAATAATTAATTTATACCTTGTTTATTATAAATCTCATTGACTAGTTAATGATCATTTGTTAATATTATCAACTGCCTTTGCGTTGGATTTATTTCTTATGTTAAAAATATTTGTTTTGGTTGGTGCTTTTTTTATGAGTTTTGTTGTTAACGCATCAGGTGAAGCTATTTGTCCATCTACTATTACTTGTGATTATGATTCAGGGGTGTGTGATGTGATGCCTCCAGAATGGTATTTAATTAACGGTAGCGCAATTGAAGATTTTTCAAATCAAACTACCATTGGATTATCAAAAATAATGGGCATTTCTTACAAGGAATCAGGCTCAATGATTGAATGTATTTACTCTTATGGCCAAAACTCTTCAATTCATATTTATACACCTGCAAAAGAATTAATCGGAAACAATTGGGTTTTCTCTGGGTTCGGAAAAACTAAAGCCGAATGTTCTGATGTTACAGATCCAACTACATGTTATGGCATTAGATATCCTAATTTAAATTAAAATCATGGTTACATTAGATTAATGGGGATTTATTAAAAAATTCCTAAAAATTTCTTTTTCCCTTTACCGCTACTGTGCTCAAGTAACTTTTGATTACTGCTGAGCGTCTCTAGAATCATTGCCTTCTCTGTCATTGCTGTCTCTAATTGCTTGTGTAGGAAGTCATTTTGCCTACTCTTCTCAGCTAACATTTCTTTTAAATGTCTAATCTCAGACTCAAGAACAATTCGCGAACTGCTTTCATCATCATTCGCGCTTGATCGCTTGTTGTGCGCATCAGGAAAAACACGATAAAACTCAGATTTTTCTATAAGGTAACTTCCCCCATCATCCCTTGTAGCAGAAAGCTTTCCCTTCTTTATCATGCCTTGTATATGCCTAGCGCTAAAGCCTGCAATATCAGCAGCTTCTCGCGTACTGAGTAACGAATTTTTTTCACTCATGTTCGCATCCCTTCGTTTGTTTTTCGTTATATATAATACAAGTTAGTTACGCTATATTTGTATAATAGTGTATAAGCATGTATAATTACAACAGGTTATAATAAAATAGGTGATATCATGGCCATTGCAATTAGGTTGCCCGAAGAGCTAGAAGACAAACTATCTATGCTTGCCAAGAAAACAAAACGCTCCAAAAGCTTTTATGTAAGGGAAGCTATTGAAAGTTATTTAACGGATGTTGGTGATTACTACATAGGTATGGATACATTAGAAAACCCAGGTAGAATTTATTCATTAGATGAAGCAAGGAAAGCCTGTGGTCTGGACGATTGAATTTTCAGAAGTAGCAATTAAGCAGTTAAAAAAACTTGATAAGCAAACAAAACTAAGAATTTTTGATTATTTAGAAAACCGTGTTTCTACTGCTGATGATCCAAGACAACAAGGCAAAGCACTGGCTTACAATAAGGCAGGCTTATGGCGCTACCGTGTTGGTGATTATCGTATTATTTGCCAATTTAAAGATGAAACAGTAACTGTTTTTGTCCTCTCTCTAGGTCATCGAAAAGAAGTTTATCGCTAACAAAACCCTTATAACTACAAACATTCAACCTCACAAACGCGCAACTATATGCGCTTTTCTTAGAGATAAAAAAAAGAAATATATATAAAATTTTAGAAATCATAATCGTAAGTAAATCTAATATACAGGACCAAGCACACCTTTCGCATTGGAATGCCAATTTTTAACCTATTGATTTATATGTAAAAAATAATATTTCGCCAAAAAAACCGAAAAATACAACCCTCTTGGATTTTTAAAGAGCAAAAAATACAAGAAAAGCACCGATAAGTGAGCGAATTCAAACCAAATCTATGCTGCATAAATGCAGCACTTATATGCACTTAATATGATCCCGATTTTTGGATATAGTATTTATGCTGTTTTAAATGCATCTTCAGCGAATCAACCAGTTCATATTAAATGCATACTGAAATTTTAGAGGAAAAAGAGAATTAAATGCCCAGAGTTACAATAAAGCTCCCCGGGCTTGGGGAACAATGGAACAGCCAACCCACTTAACCCCTAAAAATGTTTTTATTGATTAATTACGTCAACATAATGAGCGCAAGTTGCTTCTCCAGGCAGTGATCGTATAAATTTCCAAGCTTCCTTTGAGGATTGGGATTAATGTTTCCACAAATCACATTTGTATGTACACACAGAGCGTGTGATTTATATTTTTACGTTACAGCATAAGCTCAGGAGATCGATGCCAGGCTTTATCTTAAGTACACAGATCATGATTCAGTCATTGGTTGTGATGGTTTGGATGTAATGTTCTTCCGATTCATATCAAATATAATAGACAAAGCAAGGATTGTTCCACTAATTAAAACTGACCATCCAGCAAACGTTGGTTTGTACCAGCGCTGCATTACAGCCATCCAGATAAACCCAAAAAGTTGAATCCATGCTGAAATCTGGCTTACTGATGACCATATCGACAAAGTAGCTTCTTTACCTTCTGCAAGGGAAGAAATCTTAGCCCGCAGTTCTCCAATAATAAAGCTATACAAGAACCCACAAATTAGCATTGCAATACCTGAGCCGACAAAGCTTAAACCAAACAAATAAAAAGTAAGTGTTAATACAAAAATAAGGACTGCGGGTAGCAGATAAATATACTTTGCTAAAGCAGAGGGGAAAATTAAAGCTATAGTCCCACCCAATCCCCAGAACATCAGAATCAAACCTATTTGGTAAGGATCAAGTCCCTCTAGTTTAAGTACAGGTACCTGTGTACCATTATGAAACGCTCCAAGAAGCAAAAAAAGGCCCCATATAAATATTACCGGATGTAAAATCTGTTTTAAATGGTTGTCTTGTGTTTCGGATGCGGAGTTAGAATATTTTTCCTTAGCACCACTCTTGTTTTGTAAAAACATGTATAGAACGGCACTTATTAAAAAAGTTACGGCGTCCAAAGAAAATAGCACTTGATAGTTTGTCTTTTGCAGGAGAAACCCTCCGCATGCAGGTGCAAGCATTATAGCAATGGCTCGAAGAGAGGTTAGACGACGATGGACTGTTTTAAGGTGATTTTTAGGTACTAAATAACTTACAAGACTTCTCTGGATATTGAGGCTAATACCCATAATGAGAGAGCTAAAAAACAAAAAAACATAAATTTCCGATATATCATGGAACCAGACGAGCAGCGCCACACAACAAGCACCCAAAATTCGTAAAGTAATTAAAGATCTGAATAATGAGTACTGCTTACAGCGATGGGTTAGAAATTTTACGAGCCATAATTGCGGCAAGATACTGACAATAAAAGAACCTGCAACTGAAGAGGAGCCATAACTTTGGTAAAGAAAGATCTGGAGCCCTAAACTTGTGAGCAGATCTCCAAAAATTGAAATAGTGCTTGCAATATAGATAAAAGAAACTTTTAATTTATTGTCCAAAGCAGCCCCCCATTGTCCCATGATGGGCATTTACTCCAGTCTGTAATTAAACATATTGTTTTTAAAAAATCCTCAACCTTAGATGTATTGAGCTTTCTACGTGGTGTAATAAGGCATCGGTCTTTAGAAACCAAAAATTCAAGAAACTCTCCGTGAAACAACATTTGGAAAGCCAATACTGCAAGCCCATAAATATCTGTAGCTTCAGTCCAATATGGATATGGTGGTTGATGATGAGCTAAAGCACCGATGTGTCTTTTTTCCCCTATTTCATAAGAATTACCCCAGTCGATGAGGTTCACTTGCCCCTTCGAGTAGCATATATTAGCTGCTTTGATATCCCCATGCACAAAACCCATTTCATGGGCCTTATCGAGAGACTGTTTCATGAGTTCTAAGATAGATTTAATCTCGCTGAAAGTTGGTGCCCAGCCCTCAAGCCAAAGCTTATCAGCAATTGTTGAGCCTCCATCTTCAATTATTATATACGGTAACTTTAGGATCGGGTCATTCCCACTATCAAGTAAGTTTACAACATTAGGAATACCCTTCATTTTATTCAAAGCCCGAAGCTCTCTATCAAATGCAAGAAATGAAGAGCTTTTTGCCTGGGGAAGTTTTATGATAGCTTGTTGATCGAGGTGAGCTGCGTCAAAAATTTGTGCATCACTTCCTTGGAGGCGTTCTTTTTTATTAGATAAGTACCATTTACCTATTTTATTGATTTTTTGAGTTGAATTTACTTTTATTGAAACCGTCATAACTTAATCCGGCCTTGGGTAAAAATCATCCCAGAGAATAGGAGTAAATTTAATCTCCTCTTTTAACTTAGTAAAAATCTCGTTCCACTTACTTTCAATTTGATCATCAGAGAGGGCATAACAGAGTGCTGCACTCCGAGCCCAGGAAAAAAGATTTTCATCTGGCAAAGTTTTCCCTTTCTCAATTTCGTGTTCGGCTATTTGATATATCGAAAAACGAATTTGGTTTTTAATTAGCGAATACTTTCTTATTTTAGGGTCAAAATTATCCAACCTAATTTTATGGATTGTATCAGCCCAAGTTTCATCACAGGCTGCAATAGCGGTTTGTAAGTGCCTATGGTTTTTGGGTAATAGTGCCCCATAATATTGACGAATAGGATGTGACAAATAATCAACATACTCTTCAGTTTTAGTAGCATGCTGCTGGATAGCTGAGTCGCTGATCCAAAGTTCCGTAGAGTCGTTACTGTTACTTGATTGGCAGCGAAAGACTGTTTTCTCTGAAAGGAAATTTTGAGCACGGCTTTTCAAACTTTTTTCTAAATAATTTTGCTTATCAGTTGATTTATTACATGCATCAAGCATGGTTTTTTTACTCTTGGACGTTGGTCCAGTTTCAATGTTACAGAATTCTTCTGTTAAATTTGGAGCACAGTGTCTTTCTGAAAGCTCTCGAAGAAACTGGAGATCAAAAGCACAACAAAATTCTTCTGCATTAAGTAACATCGAAGCCGTATAGTCTTTTGGACCAAATAAACTTTGATATAAGTCAGCAAAATTCCAAAAATGAACGAGCTCATGGCTAATGAAGTAAAATTGCGCTCTCTGAGGCGATAAATCTGGTGCGCAAAAATTCTTGGGGATAACAAAATATCTTAAGTCTGGCCTGAATAAATACTCCCCAGAAAGGTCGCTAAATATAAATCGAACTCCAAGGTTATATCCGTGAACACGTAACGCTCTATATGAGCGACTTAATAAAAAAGCGACAGTATCGTTAACAATACTCTTTGAAGCTGGCCATAGTTTAGGAATGCCTCCCACAGCCTCACAAATAGTTATTCCAGCAGCAAGCCAATCGTCTGGGCTATATTTTTCACTCAAGGTTTCCCAGGTATCAATTAATGGTATTAAGCTATAGATGTCTAATTGAGCTAATGAAGAGTGATCAGTAAAAATTTGTTTTAAACAAAGCGTTACTGATTCTTTATTTGAATTTTGAATGGCATCAAAACCATCAATCCATAGATCAGCTCCAATGCTACTATTTATCCAAGAAAGATTTTTTGGATTTAAATTTATTGTTAAATTTTTATATGTTTCCAGGCAGTGATGAAGCATCGTTTTTCTCAACACTTAATAGTATGTTATATTCAAGTCTAACTTTTGGCTAGGTTAAGAATAAACGCTTACTACTACGTATAACTATCTTGGAGATTAAAGCAAGCCCCCCTGAGCATGAAGAGCAGGGGAGAGATAATGCATATTCTTAGGTGTTTCCGTAAGGAACAGACACTACTTTAACTTTATCTTTGATTTTATTGGGGATTAATTTAGATGCTGAAATTTTCTTCTTCATGTGTATTCTCCGTTTCTTAGTAATTGAAGCATCGCGATTCTATTTGCGGAATCTAAGGGTTGTGATCATAAATTGATCTAATATCTTAGTCAATGATTTATTCCTAAGGAAAAAATATTGGAAACCCTTTCTTATCGATTTGCTAACCTGGAAGATGCTGAAATAATTCATCAATATACTCAGGAAGTTTTCATTGAGTCACAAAATGTTCTGTTTCTTCCTGACTTCCTTTTAAACTCAATTAAGGGCGACGAATTAAGCTACCTGTTAAAAATTATACAGGATAATAGAAGCTTTATTTACCTTGCTTTTAGTGGCTCTAGAATGGTTGGAATGAGTGATGGTCATTTATCTAAACCGCCTACACCTAAGCTAACAATCGGAGTAACCGTTAAAAAAAATTTTCGCCGTAAAGGCATTGGCAAGAAGTTAATTGAGAGCATGATTCTTGAGTGTCAACGAAGAAACATTTTAGAATTAAATCTCCATACTTATTCACACAATCATGCTGCATTAGCTCTGTACCAAAATTTAGGATTTGAAACGTTATATGATAGTAATAATAAAAAAATTATAACTTCCTCTGGTGAGGTCGTAAGTAAAGTAGATATGCGTATGTTAATAGAATGAAGTTCTATATTTATAAACGGGCTTGAGTTAGCTGTTCCATTTACACCCAAGCCAAAACTAACACCTATGCAATAATGTAGGTATTATCCTATAGAAATAAAACAAACCTACCATTGAAAAGAGTAAAATCATCACGTTGCGGAGCAATGTATATTGCGCTCTTTGAGATTATTGGATTGTATGAATGATTCAATAATGTTTACGTGCGACAAGATGAGATATTTTCCACTTCAAAGGATCCAAGATCACTGGGTAACCCAAAAGCTCATCTATTAAAAAATCAATCTGAATTTGCTTGGCGCTTATGTATCGCTCCTGAAAATCTTTGTTTTTATTAAGCCAATTAAAAATTGTTTTCTTGGTAGGCCAGTGTTTGTTTTCTTTGCAAAGCTTACCAATACCTTTATCGCCATTCAAAATAGATATACATATTTCATCTGCTAACTCAGTTGTATATTTTGATGGACGGCCACCTTTGCTTTTATTTTTTAATAAAGAGAAATTGCAGGTATTTTGTTTTTCTGTATATTCAATTTTAACGCCGGCAGTATTCATACGCTTTCACCCATCCTTTCAATATTTTGCTCGCCAGAAGAAGCTTGCTTCACCTTTGCCCTTCTTCGGTTACTTTCGCGTATTGCTTCTCGACCTTTCTCCGTTCGTGCGCCAGTAGACTTGCCTCCATGTAGCTTACACCGCCCGTTTTTAGCCACATCATTATCTTTATCCCATACTGGTGGCGCTTGGCATTTCGTTCCTCTTCGCGTCTTTGCGCCACATGTTCCCCTGTCTTTTTTTCTTACCTTTGGCTCTTTAGCAAGCAAGGATAGACAAACCTCCCCATCTTTTCTGATATATACCGCAACCATCATACCTCCATTAACTCAAGCTGATCCTCATGCCGTTATCATGCCTGGTGTAAACCCACACCCCATGATATGCGCACGCGCGCTCGACTGCCAATTACTGCTTTTAATACCGAAAGACCATACCCCATAACGTACACGCGCCTGATCGCGCGTAAAGGTGTAAATACTTGGTTCATTTATACGCCACACCTCATGATGCACCCGTGTTATAGCTCCGAAGTAAGTAATATAGATTTTCAATCACGGGTTAATACGCAACGATAAACACTTTAGGCTCGAGACGTTTTAACCATCAAAACATAACGCTTACCAGAAAAAGGTTCCTCTACCTCCAAATCAAAACTATAAAATTGATTAATGGGTACATTCCGCACCCCTATATAGCTCACTTAATTAGGTTATATTTATGACAAAATGATCATTTCTTCACGGGGTGCGTTTTGTACCCACTATCTGCATTTATATATATAATAATAGCCAGTAATGGGTACATTCCGCACCCCTATGTTTCCAGCAATCTTCTTGCTTGAAATTTATCTTTTAATCCAAGTTCTTTTGCTATACGACCATAACCAAGGCCATCACCTTTCAATTTGTGCGCTTTTTCTTTTAAAATTTCTTTATCGGTTCTGGTATCTAGACTTAAACGATTAACCATTGGAGAAGGTATTTCTATTTCAAGTTGATACTCACGGTTATTTTTCCTAGTACGCTTTTTATTGACGTTAAACCCGATGAATTTAAGAAACTCAGAAATAAATGCTATTGGTCGTTCGGTGGGTATTTTTAACTCTTTGCTGTATTTCTCACGTAGAAAGCCAAGGCCAACCAATTCAGCGCATTGACTGGCGATACTGTTTCTTAGTTCTTTTATTACATCTTGAGTTAATTGTTGTTTCTTAAACAGGGTTAGCGAGATTCCTGCTTTTAATAGTATTTCGTTTTTCTTTTGAACATGATGAATGGATGAATCAAGCCTAAGTATTTTTATTATTTGTTCTTGTTTATCTACCGCGTCCTTTGCTGAGGGATTGCACCATATTTCTGCTTCTTCCTCTGTTACCTCTTTGCACTTAAAGTAATCTCTGCAAATAGAGGACTCAGAAGCGTATCTCTCAATAAGAGTTTTATACACTCTTTTTCTGGCAAGTAATGCTTTTTCTATGGGTAATGGTGTGGCGTTAATTAATTTTAACTTTTCTTCTTTTCGAACCTCTTCTGTTGTAATTATTCCTTTGATAACTTCTTCAGAAGCTAGTTGACCAATGATTTTAAATCCATATTCGTTACGTAAAAGTCCGATAAATGCGTGTATGAATAGCGACTTGTTTCTTTCTGTGTTTAATTTTATATTACTTTCTATACTATTAATTTCTATTCCGTGTTCTTTTAGAGATTTCGCACCAAGATCACTATAAAAGCTTGTCATAATCATGCTTTCTGGCCTGCACAATAATCCTATTTCCCATTCAGTTATGTCTCTAAATCTTCGCATCATTTGCAAGCATTCTGTTGCGCTTAGTACATTACCTGAGAATAACCCATAGCCTTTTGTAAAACGTTTATTCTCATGCTGAACGCTAACACCTGTGCCTATAATGCTTGTATGAATCAAGAGGTCTATGAAAGATGACTGTTCGGTTATATTTTCTATGAATGGACTTAATTCATCATTAGGTGTTTTTGATGTTATTAGGACTATATTTTTTAAAGGGAATCGTTCTTGAAAGAACTTTACTATGCTTTTTCCTTGAGCTTCTGATTCAACAGCAAGAACACATGGTTTGTTACTTTGAAGGTCTTCCTCGATGGATTTTATAACCTTAGTTCTGTAATGCCTTGGTGCTGATGAGCATGATATTTCGACTGTATAGTCTCGTTCTGGTTTTTCTGCTGTAACAACCAAAACGTCTTTGTCGCTTATGTCGAATATTTGCTGGTAGTGTTTTATGTCCTGTGTCGTTAAATCAGCGTCAGTCAAATAAATACACTGTGCTGTTTTAGATGATTCGGTAAAATTATCTAATACAGAGTTATTAATATTTTTATCTGTATAAAATGTTTTAAGGACTTGGCTTGCTTCATCAATAAATACTGAATTAGCTTCTTTTAAGTATGATAAAAAATGTTCGTGTTTAAAAGAGTGTAGACAAATCGCCATACCTTTAAGAGTAGATAAGCTTGTTGATGAAAGATAACGGTCATAATCCTCATAATTAAAGCAGTTAAGTTCCTTAGAAATTTGATCAATCAGTTTTCTTCTATGGGCAACAACTATGCCTCCATCCGTTGTGTTTGCGTGTTCAAGCATGGTTTTAATAAAGCTCTGGGTCTTTCCTTGCCCATGCTGTGCTTTGATGGCTATGAGCTTGTATTTATTTCTTTTTGCTTCTTCAATAACAGGATTCCAATTTAGCTTTAAAGAGCTATCTTCTTGTTTTTCCTGCTTTAGCTTGATGTGATTACTAAATTCTTTTGGTTCTAACTCAAAGAGCTTTTTAGCTTGATTAACTCTAGATTCTTGTAAGCATCGGAGTAGATTTAGTATTTCATCTGAAGCTTTAATCTTGGATTTCTTATAAATAAATTCATTAAACAGATCATGATTAGGAAGGTCTGCGCCTATTCGATGAGAGATTAAATTAATAAAAGCGTATAGGTGCTTTTGAGTATTATTAAGAGAAACCCATTTAAGCCTGCCTTTTGATGATTTAATTTCCCTGCATTCATTAATGATATTTTGGTCGTATAGATTAGCCAATACAGGAATAATGGTTTTTTTTAGCCCATACGAATAAATAGAGCCAGCATTGATAATGGCTTCACCACCGGATATAGGGCAAGTACAAATTTTTCCCGTGTAATTAATCAACGCACCATCAAAAGATACGGTTTTATTTTCACTTACCAGAAAAATAGAGCTGTTTATGCTAAGCCCAATAATCTTTTCGCTAATGTTTATGCTTTTATTATATTCGGCAATCTGATTGTTAATCTCTGCTTGAGTTGTTTCAATGCCATTTAGTTGACGTTGGTCATCCCAGTCTTTATCAGAAACTGGAGGTATTGCGACTAAGCCACCTGTTTTATAAGCTGCCGTATGCGCTGCTTCGTTTCCAGTCCATCTGTTATGGCTGTCATTATCACCTAGAAATCTTAATTGCTTCCCAGGAAATAGTTGTTTAATGCGTTCTGCTTTACCTTTTATGCCGTTGGCATCGAACGCCACTACTGTTGTGGCTCCTGTGGCCATATTGGAACTAATTCCTGTCGCCACCCCTTCGACAATATCAACATAAGGTAGGCTTGAATCACCTTCTATGATGTGGATTCCATCTTCTATCTTTGTGTCTTTTATATACCCCCTGGACTTATCATCATTAATATATTGAATACCTATAAGCAATTCTTGGTTGCTAATGTCGTAAACAGGTATTATTAATGCGCCTGCAAAAACTGTTTGAGTATTATTTACTTTGTAGCTTTCTTTTATTACTAAAACAGATTTATCAATGTCCTTTTTTTGAAAGTATGAATGGGGCTTTAGTTCACACTTAGATAAGATTTTATCTGCATGATAACCAGCCCTTTTCTTGGCAAGTTTTTTTTCGTTATTAGCGTCTCGAGGTGTTGTTTTGATAGGTGTGAAACTTTGTTGAACGGGTATTTTGTTTTGTTCGAAGTATTTAGCAACCATCTTAATTGCATCTTTGTTTTCTATGCTGTGGAAAGTTGCTATAGCGTTAAACCCATCTGCGCCACTTGAACAGTTACATATGTATGATCCATTTCCATCCTTATTATCAAATCGAAAGTCTTTTGCGCCTCCATGATTTGGAAAAGGACAATTTACGTGTACATTTGGCCGTTCAGAAAAGCTTTCTAAAGGCATTCCGCAATATGAAAAAATAGAAGGCCATATCCCGTTAGCTGACGCTTTTAAGCTAGCTAAAGATGTTTTATAATTAGGCTGTATTTTTCTGACCTTGGGCGCAGTGTCCGCTGCGCTGGTCATTTCACCACCTGCACTAGCATTTATTGCTCTCCAGAAGAAATTCGGCACAAAGACCATAACCACTGTTTCTTTTCCGGTATTCTTTTGGTGAGAACTTCGAGATCATACTTCGCCAAGAGTTCGCGAACAGAAAACTTTATTGTGTCGGATTTGTTTGATACACCCGTTCTATGGGATAAATGACGGGATAACATACCATCTGGATTTTTAGCTAGAGCTTCGATGATCAGCTTTTGATTATAGGACAGCTTCTTAAGCAGTGTTTCTGGTAATAGAATCTCTACCTGAGACCTCTTTTTATTATTAACTTCCATCTGTTACCACCTCAATTAATACTCGAAATTAATCGAAGTGCGATGTTATTATTCTTTTTGTTTCTTGTGTTAGTCTAAGAGTTTTACTTTTTCTAACAATTTATTGGCAATATCCAAAAAACAATGTTTATAATAACGAAAGGTATAGTATTTTTAGGTGTTAAAAAAATCTTTTTTAAGCTTTTGTTCTTACTAAGCCTTGATCAAAGATTTCTTTTCTCTAAAATACGCACCTTTACGCACTTCAAGAACCCAATCGAGGTCTTATACCGGCCAAAGTAATACAGACCTCGATTGGAAAGTCGTAATAGCGTAAAAAAATCACTAATTACTTGTTTAATATCTTACTATTATCTAGCTTAAATCAAAAGAAAAAACCCATAAAAACTCTATATAAATCAATCATAATGAGACAATAATTAAACGTCATGCGCAACTAAGAAGCTTGTATATGCTTGGTCTTGATAACTCCATCTTTTTGCTTATCTCAACCACACTTAATCCATCGTTTTTTAGCTGCCTAGCTTTATCGCTAAGGCCTTTATCAAGCTTTGGCCTACCGATATGCTTACCTGCTTTTTTGGCTGCGCTAATCCCTTCTTTTTGCCTTGTTCGCGTAATTGTTCGTTCGAATTCGGCGAATGCTCCCATCATTTGAAGCGTAAGAGTTGCCATCGGGCTATCATCACCTGTGAACACTAGGTTTTCACTGTGAAATTTAACGCTAATGTTCTTGATCACCAAGCCCTCTATAATCTCTTGTAGGTCGCGAAGATTTCGCGCAAGCCTATCAATACTGTGAACATGTAACGTGTCTCCAGAGCGAAGGTAGCTAAGGCATTCCTCAAGCTGAGGCCTGTTTCTTGAGCTACCTGACATTTCGTCTGTAAACTCTTTATCAAGAGAAATACCTTCAAGTTGCCTTGCCGTGTTTTGACCTTCTGATGAAACTCTTATGTAGCCTATGTTTTGCCCTGTCATGATTAGCCCTTGTTCTTACTTACTTCATATTAAATTCGATACTAGATACATCTGATCTGATACTAGATACATCTGATTGTATGCTTTCGGTATTTTTTTTAATTCTTGATATGTCCCATTCAAATTGATCTATATGCTCTATGATTCCTTCTATTTTTTCTGAGTTTGTATTATTGAGACTATTGCCTATAAAAAAACATAAAATGCAGAGAAACGCTACGGTTATAAAATTCACAATTATTTCCACAAAAAAAAACAACCTACCTTGAGTAATTAGCTATCCATAATGTAAACGAATGATACCACCTTTATTTATTAGTGTAAATAAATTTAAATTTAATTTTTATTTACATCGTAACTTATTGATTGTTCGTGTTTGGATGGAGTTAATAAAGGTATACCTTTAAAGACACTTAAGTGAAAGTTGATTAATTTTAAATCAAATGTTATTATTCGCCCACTTTGAATTAAGGTTAACCGACATGAAAAAGGCATTTATTTTACTCCTTACTTTCTTGAGCTTCTCTTCAAATGCGGCAGTAGAAATTACCTGCCAGCCAACTCTTACCTGTGATTATGATTCAGGTGTATGCGATACGCCGTCAGGATGGTCTATGAGTCCGTATCAAGCATTTGAGGATTTTTCAAATCAAACTACCATTGGATTATCAAAAATAGAGGGTTATAAAGCCATTGGTTACAATCTTGTATGTTTCTATGAGTACGGTGACCATTCATACATTTCTGTTTACACATATGCACCTGAATTAACCGGAAACAATTGGGTGTTTTCTGGGTTTGGTAAATTTAAAGCTGAATGTTCTGATATTACAGATCCAACTACATGTGCTGGCATTAAATAGACTTAATTTAACTAATTATTGCTAACAATTTAATCCACAGAAATTGTGGGTAAGTAAGATGGCATGAGGTATCTATGAATACATCTAACTACAGCTTGGAAGATAAAGTATTTTATCGTGCGGTAAAGGCTGTTTATTTATTAATAATATTTTTATGCACGCTAGCACTGATCTGTATGGATAACTCGTCCGACACCTATGCATCGTATTTTATCGGTGTTGGATTTTTCACACTTGTATATTACATGCTTCTTTACATTGCTTATGGAAGTGTCAGTTTTCAGGGAACCATACGAATTATCAAGAAAATATACAGAGCTTGTGAGCCTCTTTAAACCGCTTAATATGGCTTCTCGTATTCAAGGTGAAATGAAATGTTAAAAAAGATTGTTATAGGATTGGTAATTCTAATGGGGATGCATGGCATGAGCGACTTCATGGAGATACGGCAGAAGGAGCGGGAATCTATTGCCAGCTTAACGGTAACCAATCCTATGGAGCAGGGTGCACACGGTATGCTCAAGACCTTTTATCCTGGAGGGATTCTTAAGACTGAAGACACTTATAAACATGGGCGGATCACCAAGCGTACATTTCACACCATAAATGGGAATGTATTATTTACCGAGTCTTATCTTTTACCTGGGTTTCGAGGATGGCTCTATGACACATTAATGGATGATATTATCTATAAATCTAAAATTATATCTGTAGATATGAGCCCAAGTGGAAAAACAACAACACAAATACTTACCTCTTCAGGCGATCCAGATGGAATTGATATAGAGCAAACTTATATAGATGGCACTTTAAGAGAACAATATTTTTCTATAAATCACAAAGTATACCGACACAAAACATATGATGAGAAAGGAAAACTCATAGATTCAATCTCAGAAGGTGTTAACTGGGGATGGGTGTTTTGGATATTGTTAGCCTGCTTCATATGGTTTATATAAGCGATTAACAACAGGAAGAGGTTTAATTTCATGAAAAAACAGATATTTCGCACCCTACAAGAAAGAAATTTTAGTTAATCATGGATTTTCATTAAGATAATTCAGGTAATTAAGGCGTACGCCACGCGAGCCATTTCCTAGGAAGTTAAGTTTAATCACAGCCCAAATAAATCATAAAAAATACAATTAAAAGAAAAAATACAACCGAGTTATTACCTAAAATTGCATAACAATATGTTTTTTCATGCATGTTATAATTTCTATACATGAAAATTAGCCATCTGAATCAGCTCGTTTTATGTGAATTATTTATACTTACCAGTGATAATAATGAGCTAGATTGATTATATTAGGCCATTCTGTTGTTTGCCTAAAAATATTTTAACTTTAATTTATTTACATAATGTTACGACAGTTGTAGTATATGGTTATGAACCCAGAGACCTATTTTTCAAACCCAGAAAATTCGCGCCAGCGCCAATATGAGGCGCTAAAGGCATTTTATTACGATAAATTATCCAGTAATGATGTAGCGGAGAAATTCGGGCTTTCCAAACTTTATTTTAATAAGCTCAAGCACCAGTTCACCAAAGATTTGGCATTGGGGGTAAACCCATTTTTTGAACAAAAGAAAACGGGACCCAAGCAACGACGTACAGAACAAGGTGTGGTTGATATGGTGATTATGTTGCGTAAACAAAACTATGCTATCACTGATATTAGAGCCGCCCTATATGCTCAAGATCAGGCACTATCTCTTGATACAATCAATGCTATTCTTAAGCAGGAAGGCTTTGCACCCCTACCTAAGCGCACACGCCAAGAACGCATTGCTATTCAGTTGCCACAGAAAATAACACCACCCAAAAGTGTTGCATGGAGCTATACAGATGAGGTGTTCACAACGGAGCGAGCTGCTGGCGTATTAGTTTTTCTACCCTTACTGCAATCGCTTGGGATCATCAAGGCGATTGAAAATGCTCATTTTCCATCAACCACCCAATTGAGCAGCACACAAATGATTCTATCTTTTTTAGCACTCAAACTTATGGGTAATGCGCGATGGTCGCACGATTCCGTATGGAATATGGATAGGGCGTTAGGATTATTTGCTGGGTTAAATGTGTTACCTAAAGCAACGACGCTTTCTAGCTATTCATATCGTGTACAGCGAACATCGAATCTTACACTTCTTAAGAATTTAGTTGAGTGCTTTAAATCAGAGGAAGAGGAAAGTGAATTTAACCTAGATTTTAAGGCTATTCCTCACTGGGGGGATGAAAGCGTGCTTGAAAAAAACTGGTGCGGCGCGCGCTCAAAGGCAATGAAAAGTATCCTTGCATTAATAGTCCAGTGTCCGAAGACAGGTATGGTCAGTTATACGGATGCTGAGTTAAAGCACAGCACTCAAAATGACGCTGTATTAGAATTTGTAGACTTCTGGAAAGCGGGCAAGGGAATTGCACCAAAGATGCTAATTTTTGACTCACGTTTTACCACTTATGAGAACTTGAGTAAGCTCAATCAAAGTCCTGAAAAAATCAAATTTCTAACCATTAGAAGACGTGGTAAAAAACTGATTGAGCAAGTCAATGCATTGCCGGAGGATCAATGGCAAATAATTCAGGTGGAGCGCGCCAAAGGCAAGAAACAAGAAATGCGTATTTATGATCGCAAAACAACGCTAGGCAAGTATGAGGGCGAAATTAGAGAAATTATCTTAACGGATCATGGCAGGCAACGCCCCACATTTTTAATCACCAATGATTTTGATCTGAATGCAAAACAATTGATTAGAAAATACGCTAGACGCTGGATGGTGGAGAAAGAAATTGCAGAGCAGATCGCCTTCTTTCATTTAAATTCACCATCCTCATCAATTGTAGTTAAAGTAGATTTTGATTTGACATTATCATTATTGGCGCACAATTTATATAGACATCTGGCTCAGAAATTACATGGATTTGAGCAGTGTAATGCTGAAACGATTCATCGCGATTTTTTAGATAATGGTGCAACTATCACGATGCATAATGGATCTGCACATGTCTCGATAAAAAAGAAAACTCATTTACCGATTTTACTCAACGTTGACTTGCTTAAAAATGAAACATCCATACCTTGGATGGGAGGCTTAAAAATTAATTTCAGTGGCGGTAGCGTTACCTGATTTATCTTAATGAAAATCCATGATGGATTGTAGTTTTATGGAAAAAGTTGATTTTCCACTTCCAGGACGTCCCATGATCATAATGCGTTGGGGAGTTGTTTGATTCAACGCATCAAGAAAATTAATATCGCTTTCTAATTTCATTGATTACTCTGGCTAATACCATTGACGCCCATTGTTTTAAATGGCTTCTATTTTGCTCACAAGTATAGGGTAGAAAACTCATGTGATGGCAAAAAGCATGAAACAGCAAGAGATTGATTGTTTCGTTGTCTACATCACCATAAGCATTCAAAAATGTTTGAAATGTTTTTTCTGTAAAAATCATACCTACAGCTAAATCAATTCCAGGATGACCAATATGTGTATCTCCCCAATCAATTAACCCTGATGGAGCAAAGGTTAAAGAGTTCATAACAACATGCCTACTATACAAATCCGCATGTAAGTAGGATTTTTTATCTTCTTTGAAGGTTAAATGAGGTAATGATGCTATTACTTCAAGCAAAATTTCCTTATCAAAACCTAATTCTAAGAAATAATTTTCATAGTTCTTAAGATTTTCCTTGCAACGCAACATCCTATGGTTAACATCATATCGCCAGCCCTGTTCGCCTTTAATCAATGACGCATAGGGCTCTGTGACAGGGATAGCGTGTAATTCGGAAAGCCATGAGGCGAGTGTTATAGCAAAATTATTATCTGCAATTAATGACTGAGCAATATCTGAAACGGGTTTGCCTGGAATCATCGGATAGCCCGCAAAGGGATATGGATATAAATCTGACGGTTTTCCAATCCACTGCGGTGCTGAGAGTGGGAATGATACTTGGCTTGCAATATAGGGCAGCAAGGCTATTTCGTTTTCCATACAAGCTAACCCAAAATCTCTACGAGGAAATCGAAAAATGTAGGTTTCATTGACAAGATAAACTAGATTGTCCCACCCCTCATCCAATAGATGAATTGTTTTAACGATAAGAGAGTGTTGTGACTCAATAAGCTGTTTGGCTTTCTGTTCATTGATATCAATGGATTGATTCCAAGCGTGGGTCATAAATAACTACCTGAATTGAGAATTGGCGACATTATACAATAAAATTTGCTTAACAAATTGGGCGCAGGAACGTTTAGAGGAACGTTTTTGGAAATTTTGGTTTGATAATTTCGAGCTAGGACGCCACAACCCTTATGTGGTATGGCTCCCCGGGACGGGCTCGAACCGCCGACCTAATGATTAACAGTTATAAAATAAACGTTTCTACCCACTTCTATATTATCCTAAAAAACCCCATTAAACCTATACATATAGGGGGTTGGCGCTTATAATTACCACTTAATTATTCTAAGTGATTCTACATAATCTTTCTACATTGCTTCTACATGTAGAAAGGGGGCGTTCCATGAAACTGACCAAAAAAAATGTTGATAATGCGCAATTACCCGTTGAAAAGGGCCAAATTTTTTATCGTGATGAGCAATTGAAAGGTTTTGCACTGCGTGTTACTGCCAGTGGTACCAAAAGCTTTGTCGTTGAGAAAAATATCGGCAATAAAGTACGTAGGATTACATTAGGTAAGTACGGGGCCTTAACCGTTGAGCAAGCCCGTAAAGAAGCACAGAAAATCATTGGCCAAATTGCCACAGGGGTTGACCCCATTGCTGAGAAACAAGCGCTTAAGATGAGTATCATCACCTTGGAGCAAGTATTTAAGGATTACAAGCAAGCCAGGAAGTCGTTAAAACCTAACACACTTTATAATTACGAGCGCGTGCTCAATCTGGGCTTTGCTGGCTGGAAGGGCAAGCCGCTTTTGTCGATTACCAAAGACAAAGTTGCGAAGCATCATGAGAAGCTTGGTAAAGAGAACGGCGAAGCCTATGCTAATTTGGCGATGCGATTGCTTCGTGCTCTATTTAATTTTGCAGCCGGCCAGTATGAAGACTCGCAAGGTCAATCAATCATCACTGAGAATCCAGTCAAGCGGCTCTCACAGACGCGCGCATGGTATCGTGTTGAACGTCGCCAAACATTCATCAAAGCCCATGAATTAGCGCCCTGGTATGCTGGTGTGCAACAGCTTCAAAATGAAACATTACAAGATTATCTTGTATTGCTTATCCTTACTGGATTGCGTCGACAAGAGGCGGCAACGCTCAAATGGGAGCAAATTGATCTTGTCGCCAAAACATTAACCGTGCTTGATACAAAAAATCATGCACCCCACACGCTACCTCTTTCTACTTACCTCTATGAATTGCTATTATTGCGCAGCCAAAGAAAAACAAATGATTACGTTTTTCCTGGTTCGGGCGCTGCTGGTTATATCATCGAACCACGTAAACAAATGGCGAATGTGACCAAATTTTCAGGCATTCATTTTACGGTTCATGATTTAAGACGCACGTTCATCACAATAGCTGAAGGCTTGGACATTTCAGCTTACGCGTTGAAACGGTTAATGAACCACAAGATGAATGGCGACATCACCGCCGGATATATCGTTACCGACGTTGAGCGCTTAAGAAAACCCATGCAACAAATTACGGATTATTTTTTGAAATGCATGGGGGTGGAACCGTCCGCCACTGTATTAACAATCCAACCAAAACAAGGAGCAGTTTATGAGTAAAAACATTAAAGCCCAAGATGGTTCGTTGCATTTGGATAAAGAGTACATGGAGTTTTTCAGCGGCATTAAGACCCGCTTAAAAACGTCCCAGATACGTGCTGCTCTTGCCGCCAATAGCGAATTAATTAGATTTTACTGGGAGTTGGGTACAGATTTAATTGAAAAACAAAAAAAACATCAATGGGGATCACATTTTTTAGAGCAGTTTTCACATGATATGCGGCAAGCCTTCCCTGAAATGCAGGGCTTTTCTGTTACGAACCTTAAAAGAATGCGGCTGTTTGCTCAAGCTTACCCTGATTTTGAAATTAGGGCACAAGCTGTGCCCCAATTACCGTGGGGGCATATTGTTCGTTTAATGCAGATGATTAAAGATGGGGCGCAACGCGAATGGTACGCTAACCAGACCATTAAAAACGGCTGGTCGCGCGCTGTGCTAGAAATGCAGGTTGAAGGTGGCCTGTATGAGCGTCAAGCCGAGTCGAGTAAGAAAATTACCAATTTTGACAAACACTTGCCGGCTCTACAGTCTGATTTAGCCAACGAAATTTTGAAAGACCCTTACAACTTTGACTTCCTGACCATTCAAGGCAAGGCGCATGAACGAGCCATTGAAGATGCGTTGGTTACGCACATACGCGACTTTCTTATTGAGCTTGGGCAAGGCTTCGCTTTTGTTGGCTCACAAGTACCCTTGACGTTTGATGATCAGGAATTTTTTGTTGATTTGCTTTTTTATCACTTGCACTTGCGCGCGTTCGTCGTTATTGAGCTCAAGGCCACTAAATTTAAACCGGAACATACGGGCCAGCTTGGTTTCTATATGACAGCCGTTGATGAGCTGATGTGCAAAGAGGGTGATAATAAAACCCTCGGTATTTTGCTCTGCAAATCGAAAAATAAAGTAGTGGCGGAGTATGCATTACGCAATATGAACGCACCTATTGGCATCTCAGAATATACCCTTGCTAAAGCGCTACCTAAAGAACTTAAAACCAGCTTGCCAACAGTGGCAGAAATTGAAGCGGAGTTAAATGATGGGAAAGAAAGCTGAATACAAGAATAAACGTCGTTATTTTTCAACACCCGAAAACGCACCATTCATGCGCGATTTTTTCTCGCATGATGATATTACCAGTGCTAGTTCTATATTATTTGATGATAAGGAGGGTATTGTAAACCAAGGCATAGAATGTACGCAGTTAACTGCAATGCTTAACAATGTGTTAAGACGAGGCGCTTGTTTTTATCCACACATCGATACGGTTTCTCCCAGTAGAGCGGATGAAAAAGAATTACTACAAAGCATTTCAACTTCCGCGGACCGTATTCGAGAAGATATGATAATATTACTGCAAAAATATGGCTATCTCACCTATCAATATTTAAACCATGATATTGAACAACTACAGAGCTTCTCTGATTTAGCTGACAAAATGCATCGCGCAACCAAGGGTGCAATTGAGCGTATAGATGGTCGTTTGGCGCGTATCATTTATTCGTCGCCGACATCCGATGATAAGAAAAAAGTAACCCAACAACAAGAAGTTTTGATCATTTACGATGCAGATGAGCAAACATTCAAAGTAGGGTATTGCGCTATGTATGATCAATGCGCTCAAAGTTCATATCGAGAATATTCTATAACGGATAACAACTTGTTAACGCAATATCGCACTGATTATTTTGATGAAAAAAAGAGCCTCGTTAAAAATTCGGATCACATCAACAAATTGAATATCATTCTCGAAAAGCTAGATTGTCCTGCACTTATTATCACTCCATCAGAAAAAAAGAGAGGTGATAATACGTTTAATGCGGCAAAATATCTTATTGATTCATTGATAAAAATATATGAAAAATTTACAGGAAGGAAGGTAAAGGATAACTTTAAGCAGCCTAAAGTACATGCACAAGGCGCCACATATCAAGGTCAATTTTATGATTTTTGTCATGCTGTATTTAAAGCAATTGATTGCAACTATGAAAAACGTTGCACACAACAACCGCAACCTACAGACACACATCTATTCTATATTGATCTCGATAAAAAACATGCTCTTGGCAAACAAATTCTCGCCGTTATACGCAAAAGTTCAACTGAATAGATAAAATCATCCAACCAACTTTATCCGCATTTTAGCACCTAAAGCCGGTTGATTGTTTTATTAGCTAATAGTCTTTTATGTGCGCTACTATTTTCTCTTAGACATTACTTTTGAGAGAAATATCAATGAAAATAACTTTATCGAACTTGGATTCTGCGTTGCCAGTACCATGTCACCGTAAAAAAAGAATGGCCAAAATAAAAAAAACTGAAGCTGAACTTATTCAATTTTTTTGGGATGCATCAGTTGAGGCATTTTTTGGTCAAGAAACCATAGCTCCGGTTACAAATAAAAGTATTAAAACATTAGAGTCTGATCGTTGGAGAGGGAGAGGTATACCCTACCGCAAGGTAAGCGGTCGTGTTTTATATCAAAAACGCGATGTTATTAATTGGCTAGAAAGTCACGCGTTGGTCACCTCCACAAGTGAATATAAGCAGGTGGATCAACATGCCTAATCATTCGGTCGGACCTCAATGTAGTAATAAACGTATTGAAAAAATTGTTAAACCTAAAATTCCATTAGTAATGGCTGTTTTTGTAAAACGATTATTGGGGAGGCTGGTTGCGTTTGAAATAGTGTCGTTGAAATTGGCGGAACGTATTAGCCGTCGGTGGGGGCTGCGCAATGTTTGATTGTATGGATCAATTTAGTGAAGTTATTCGATCAGCAGGTATAATTCCCCCTGAAATAATCAACGCGGATGGTCAGTTGTATCGCTTTTCTAGTAATGGAAAACATAATGATCGAGCTGGCTGGTATGTGTTACATGGTGATGGTATTCCCGCAGGATGTTTTGGTGATTGGCGCACTGGGATAAATCAAAATTGGCACGCTAATATTGGACGTTCTCTATCTCCTATTGAGGAGGAAAAACATCGGGATAGAGTAAAAAAAATGCAGATGAAACGTCAAGCAGAAGAGATTTCAATTAAAGCCGAAGCTCAAGCTAAAGCACTGTCGATTTGGAAAAAAGCAAGTACCGCGAATACACACTTATATTTGGAAAAGAAGCAGATTAAAGCCCATGGTGCAAAAATCATTAAAGACATATTAATCATCCCCTTATGGGACGAAAATAGGAAGTTGCATTCGCTTCAATATATATACCCAAGTGGTGAAAAACGCTTCTTAACAGGTGGGCGAGTGTCTGGTTGCTATTTTAGTATCGGATCTATTCAAGACGCTAAAGTTCTTTGCATTGTTGAGGGTTTTTCTACTGGCGCAACTGTTCATGAGGCAACCGATTATCCAATTGCGGTAGCATTTAATGCCGGTAATTTATTAGCCGTCGCAGCAATCATGCGTGAAAAATTTCCTGAATTGACTCTTATTCTTTGTGCGGATGATGATTTTAAGGTAGATGGTAACCCGGGTTTAAGTAGGGCAACTGACGCTGCACTCCATATCAATGGATTGTTAGCAGTGCCAATATTTGATGCTAACAGAGCAGATAATAAAACAGATTTTAATGACATGGCTGCGTTATATGGTCTTAAATCTGTGCAAAAGGCTATAGCCCATGCAAACAAACCTATAGACGATGACAACTTAAAGAATAATGAGTCTAATATTTGGCTTGATCCACTGCCAATAGCGTCGAGCATCGCAGCGGAACCATACCCTTTAGATGCATTACCAAAAACCATAAGAGAAGCTGTCATTGAAGTGCAGAGCTTCACAAAAGCACCTCTTCCACTTGTTGCAGCATCAGCAATTACTGCGCTCTCATTGGTTGGGCAAACTTATGTTGATATAAAACGTGCTGAAAAACTGTCAGGGCCTACAGGACTGTTTTTAATCACGATTGCTGATTCAGGAGAAAGAAAATCAACTTGCGATGGTTTCTTTACGCGCGCAATTCATGATTATGTGAAAAACAAGGAAGATGCTGCTAAACCATTAATCAAAGAATATAACGCAAAATTGGCGGCTTGGCAGTCTAAAGTAGAGGGCGTTAAAACTAAAATACGGCAATTAGCTGGCAAAGGTAACGATACTGCCATCCAAGAAACGGAGCTCCTCAAGCTTGAATTGATTAAACCAAAGTTGCCTAAAGTACCCAAACTTTGTTATAGCGATATTACACCAGAAGCATTAAAACGTAATTTAGGCACGATTTGGCCAGCTGCAGGCATTGTATCAAGCGAGGGTGGTATTGTATTTGGTGCTCATGGCATGAACAAAGACTCCGTAATGAGAAATCTTGCAACCTATAACCAATGCTGGGATGGTAAAAGTGTTCCAACTGATCGCATATCCTCTGAGTCATTAGGCATACAAGAAGTACGCCTGACTATGGGTGTTCAGGTTCAGGAATCAACGATTAGAGAATTTACATCGCAATTAGGCAGTTTGGCTCGAGGTACGGGGTTCTTTGCCCGGGTGTTATTCTCTCGGCCCGAATCAACCCAAGGCAGCCGATTCTATACTGATCCGCCAGATAAATGGTCATGTTTGGAGGCGTTTAATCAGAGCATATCCCAGATATTAAATACATCGCCTCCCATTGATAGTGAGGGCATTTTAACGCCTAAATTAATGACATTAGCATCTTTAGCAAAATTAGCATGGGTGAGATTTCATGACGGGCTTGAAAGTGAGTTACACAAAGGAGGGGAATTATATGATGTTCGTGATGTAGCAAGTAAAGCTGCCGATAATGCTGCACGGTTGGCGTGTCTATTTCATTTGATTGAGCATGGGATTAATGGGGAAGTAGGGAGCGATTCTTTTGACAGTGCAAGCCTGATTATATTATGGCACTTAGGAGAAGCTCAACGATTCTTTGCGGAATTGGTGTTGCCTCCTGAGCTAGCTAATGCGTTACTCCTCGAGGAGTGGTTAATTGCTTATTGCCAAAAAGAAAAGCTCAAGCAAGCTCCGTTTTCTAAAGTACTACAATTTGGGCCTAAACGTCTTAGAAAATCATCAATACTTAAAGTGGCATTGGAAGAGCTTGAACATCTTAACCGTGCCAGATTATTAAGTAATAAAAATACTAAATGCATTGAAATAAATCCAGCACTGCTTGCCGGTGGGGGTAAAAATGACGATTGCTAATCTAAGAAAAGAAATCAGAGCACGAACTGCTACTGCTACCACTGCTAAAGTTGCTAATGAATATATAGTAACCTCCGAGCTATTAGCAACTTTAGCAGTAGCCCCACCTCTTGAGCCAATACTGAAAATAAGACCACAGAATTCAGTTTCGATTGGAGAACAACCCAATTTTAAAATAGTAACTTGCAATACTTGTGAACTATTTACACCCGATGAAATTGGTGATGGCGCGGGCATTGGTGACTGTGCATTAGGCATAAAATGGACACAAGAGTACAATGGACGTAGGCCTTTATTTCGTTATGCTGAAAGGCATTGCGTACAATTCAGTAAATTAATGGATTAGGTTTTAACTCAAAAAGGAGTATAAAATGATTGAAGTGTCAGCAAAAAAAGGTAGGCCAACGAAATATACTGATGCTCTAGCAAAAGAGATCTGCGATAAAATTGCATCATCAAGCAAAGGCACAAAAAAGTTATGTGCTGAGCATTCCCATTGGCCATGCCAAGATACCTTATTCACTTGGTTAAAAACATATTCTGAGTTTTCCGAGCAGTACGCGCAAGCAAAAATATCTCAAATAGAGCTTCTTGTTGATGAAATACTGGAAATTTCTGATGACACGTCTCAAGATCAGTATGTGAATGAGCAGGGGGCATTAATCCCTAATCCGCCAGCCATAAACAGAGCGCGCTTAAAAGTTGATACACGTAAATGGTTAGCATGTAAATTAGTTCCAAAGGTGTATGGTAATAAAATAGACATTGAAAGCGATACCCGTATGTCAGAGGAGTTACGACAGTTAAGCGCTGATCTTGAAACTAAATATGCTCGTGATTATTAACCAAAGCCGCTTTACAGGAAATATTCGATTAACGACCAGGTGCTTGATGGTTAATCATATGTGCTATATATTGACGCTTCGCTTAATTACAGGAGCATGCAATGCCTTTATGGTTTGTCATAGGAACGCTAGTCATCATTCTTGAGTTGTATCTCGCAAGAAACGACTAAGGAAGAAAGCGCCCACCTATTATTTTCAGAATAGAGAACGTGAATTTTACAATTAATTTAAAAGGAATTAACTGTTTTTAAATACGTGAATTAATGGAAAAAGATCACCAACTTCTACGTTCAGTGCTTGTGCGATTTTAATTAAATTAAGAGCAGCAATGTTTCTTTCTCCCCGCTCTACGCTACCCATATAGCTTCGGTCTACCCCTGATTCTGAGGCGATCGCTTCTTGCGAAAAACCATGCGCCTTGCGCACCTCTCGGATTTTGTTACCTAATTTTAATAGCTGAGGGTCTTTTTTCATGTTTGATAACTTAAGATAAAAGTGATAATGTCACCACGGACTATAAGCACCATTTTGTGTGCGGGTCGGACGGTGAAGGCTTAAGTTATCGCTTCGTCTCAAATTTTTAGGGATTCAAATAAATACCTCACAGGATGTGACTTAACCATTCATTGGTTATAGTGAGGCCAGTTATATATCAAAAGCCTTCAATTGGTTTGATTAACTACCAAGTGAAGCATGAAAATAAATTCATTAGCAAGTAAAGCCCCTCATTTAAGCGAAGAGTGGCATAAAAGCAAAAACTCCCTTACCTCTCATGAGGTTTCATATTCTTCAAATAAGAAGTTTTGGTGGATTTGTAAAAAAGGTCATGAATGGCAGGCCGTCGTTGGGAATCGCTATCGAGGGACAGGGTGTCCGATTTGTAGTGGCCGAAGATTATCACAAGAAAACAATTTAGCAGTTAAATGCCCTCACTTACTCAAAGAGTGGCATCCAACTAAAAATGCTGATTTAAGCCCATTTGATGTAACGCCTAGAGGAAAGGATATAATTTGGTGGCAATGTAAGAAAGGTCATGAATGGCAAGCTAAAACCGGCAATAGATATATGGGGACGGGCTGTCCTTATTGCGCTGGAAAGATCGTCAGCCCTGAATACAATCTTGCCATAAAAAGCCCACGACTGGCTCAAGAATGGCATCCTGAGAAAAATAACCCATTAACACCTTTTGAAATTACGCCAAAAACGCCTAAAATAATATGGTGGTTGTGTGAAAAAGGCCATGAATGGCAAGCTTGTGTTGGCGATAGATTTAAGGGAAGTGATTGTCCTTATTGTGCAGAAAAAAAAGCGTCCTCAGAATATAATCTTGCAATAAAACACCCTCATTTAATTTCTGAATGGCATACAGAAAAAAATAAACCCCTTACTCCTGAAAGCGTGACCCCAGGTTCCAAAAAACGAGTATGGTGGCAATGTAGGTGGAACCATGAATGGGAAGCGGCTGTTTATACGAGAGCAGCTGGCCATAATTGTCCAAAATGTAATATAAGAACCTCTCGTCTTGAAATTAGAATTTATTGTGAGTTGAAACGCATCTTTGACGATGCACTATGGCAAGAAAAGGTGCATAAAAAAGAAGTCGATGTGTATATTCCTCGGCTTGCATTGGGGATTGAGATCGATGGTTTTTATTGGCATCAGAGCGATGGAAGAAAGCAAGCTGATAAAGCCAAGCAAACCACGCTTGCTGCTAATGGCGTCACTTTAATTCGTGTTGTAGATGACCGATTGGAGGTCAATGAAAGCAATTCTATTCCTTATGTAAATGGTGAGGAGCATCTTAATGTTGTTCTTCGTCTTTTAGCCTTTATAAGGCTGAAGTTGAAGTTAACTGAGACTGATAGACAAAAAATTGATGAGTATATATGTGCAAATGAATATACAAATAAGGAGGAGTACGGTGCAATAGTGTCCGCTCTCCCCGCCCCATTAATGAAGCGGTCTATTGCAGGGCATCCAGGTTTGTTAAAAGAATGGCATCCTAGTAAAAATGTTTACCAGCCAGCGCAGTTATCATATGGGTCAAGAATTAAAGTATGGTGGTTGTGTGGAAAAGGGCATGAATGGGAAGCAACACCAAACAGTAGAACGCGGCCACAAGGTACAGGATGCCCATATTGCAGCGGGAAACAAGCAACTCATGATAATAACTTAGCGGTTAAAAGCCCTGAGTTAGTTAAGGAATGGCATCCGGATAAAAATAACGAGCTTATGCCAGAGATGTTTTTACCCAGGAGCAATAAGAAAGTTTGGTGGTTATGTGGAAAAGGGCATGAATGGCAGGCTTCAATTGATAATAGATTCAATGGTACTAACTGCCCTCTTTGTTGGAGTGCTAAAGAATAAGTTAGGCTCCTAATCAATGTCATAGAGGCGTGCTTTTACGGAAGTCTTAAGAGGGGGTGGGGATCCACCACAGAGACCACCCCTTTGCTCGGTCTGGAGTCCCTCTTCATTAAGGGCTAGAGCATTTTTTATAATGGAGGTAATTTTAGATTCTGAGATATTTACAAGTATTGGCTGAGATAAAGAACTAAGAATGCTCGTACTGTGCTTTAGAAGTTTTTAAAAACGAGCATCCAGACAATTTTCCTCATAAAGGGTAGCATCAAAGCCAGCTTTTTTTACATCAGCGATAGCACTCGCTATGGCTTTTTCCAAAGATCTATCTTCTCTGAAAAAGTCCAAATAAACTCCAGTCACATCTGAATTAAATAATGCGTCATCGCACCCTGCCTCATATAAAATATTGGCAACATCTTCATCGAAACTCATCGTATTTAGTTTTAAAGTAAATTCAAAGAATTTTTGGTTGGTGCATGCATTTTTTAACATAACTTAATATCCTTCTTGCAATTGCTGATGGATTCCTTGGGGTACCATAAATAATAATCTGCTTACACCATTCGTTAAAAGGTCTATTCAATTTAGCAGGGCATGTTAACAATCCCCATGCATGAGAATGACCGCCCATACCTAATTTTTTAAAATCCCAATTAGTTTGCAAGGCTTCTGTAATTGCTTTTCTAATATCCTTATCAGGATGAGCCGGTACAGTCATTCAAATTTCTCCTGAAGCGCATGATGTAAGTATAGCACTTATGACTTAAAATCAATTTGTATGGCGTAAATGAAACAATGGTGCTTGTTGTTTTTACTTTCACAAAGCGAAAATTTAACTAAATAGCTAATTTTTTATTTTCTTAAATTTTGAATTTGATTTTAATTGAGAATCTTTTGGTAAAAAACTCTTAATAATCCGATCCTTAGTGGTCGCATCCAAATTTGAGGACATGACAGCTTTTTTAACACTACCACCTTGCTCTGCAATATAAATATATAGCCCATCCATCCTATTTGTCATAACTTTTAAATTATCTTCCAATAGGAGTAACTTGCCATTTATATTTCCAATATAGAGAACGGCAGTTATTAAAAGACCAATCGCTGTAAAAATAGCGACTATCCAACCCGTGATAACATTATGATTCATTATGATTATCTACCCTGTATACGCTATGAGCGAGTTGTCGGCTGAAGTATATGAATGTTTAGAGCGATTTAAAGCTGATTGAAAAGATAGACTCTTCTATTCATTCATATCTTTTCAAATTTATGATAATCTTCAACGTTGGTCTATAGTGGGCGGAAAATTAAGATAAATTTAAAAAATCTTTTTGAATCTTAGAGCCCATACCTATTGAATAGGTTTTTTCTATTTGTTTTGCTTTTTTATTGAACAGAAAACCGTTTGGTAGGCAAGAGGAAGCCACCGTTGGTTCAACCCCAGCTAAACTTAAATAATTATTTTCTACCCATTTTAAAATTATTTTATGAAACGAATAATAAGCTCTGTTATTTCTGCTTTTTTCCCCTAGTTTTAATCCCATGATATTTAATAAATATCCTAATATTCTAGCTCCTTTGTAGTTGGGGTACGTTTCAAGGTGCTTTATTTCGTTGTATAACAGACGTCTTAATCTATTATGAATAATTTTCCAGGCATATCTTTGGTTTTGATGCGATTTAAAAAATGCACACCAAACAATGTTATGTTGTATCATCCAGCAATTAAAATTTGGACAGTTAATATAGGCTGCAGAATGTATAATTTCAAAAAGGTGATTGGTAAAATAATCGTATATATCCTCATATGAATGGCTGTTATTTCTTCGTTTGAGCTTGGCAGGTGGTGTATTTTCTTGTTGACTTAGGTAATTAATAGCCTCTTTGAAAAATTCCACAGTAATGTTCAAACAGTTATAACTAGTGTGCTTGGATAAGTCATCACCAGCTTCATTAAGCCTATAGATATTTCCACACGAATTTCTTATATTTTCAAATGCACGACATAAAGAAAATAATTTTTCATTCCAATTAGCAGTATCAATGTAATTTTTGAAACTGAGCATGACACATCTGCAGTATGTATTTAATTGTGCTGCATCCCAGAAAGATTTAATTTCAATATGGATATCAAGAGGTGAAGCATGATGAATGCCGAGCTCTTCAACTAAGTGATGATTGCCGTATACAACGCGGCTAAAAGGCTTTATATAACCAATTAATCCTGATTTATAGCCCTCATCCTCATGATACAGGATAGAGTTTTTATTAAGTATTGCTTCCGTAGTAATGTTTTTTGCGAATTGTTCTATAGGAATATTATATTTTTTAGTTTTTGCAATTGACTCAAAAAGAATAATTGCTGTGACGGGGGCGTTTGAAACAACATGCTGGCAAAACTTCCTGTTACCAATGAGCGATAAAACTTCATAGGCGTAATCCCTCGCTTTGGGCGTGCTGATCTTTTCATTGGGGATATTCTCTTTAGTTAACCTGACAAGAAGCTCCGCTGAGAATTTTAGTTCATCTGAGATGACAGAAAGCTCAGTATCCGCTCCTTTTAGAATCAGCAGATATAAATGTTGTGTGAATTTTTTAGCGTTGCATTTGGAAAATTTAGATGGTTTGAAAATAAATAAAATCCAGATAAAGATTAGGCATAGGAAAATTAAGCCAAGCACAGCTTGCCAACGATCTTGATGCTCTAAAAATTTAGTCCAACCTTCAATCGCTCCTGTATCCAAGACTAAAGTACTCAACCCTAGTAGAGCTATTGATGCCAAACTAATTTTAAATAGAGGGAATGGTGCTACAGCAACTCGGAAACGATAACGAATGTCTATTATAGTGAATACTATAAGGAATAATGATAATGCTGAAATAAAAGTAGAAAAATTGAATATGGATACATTTGACATGGGCGAAGATTGCTCCATTTTAGCATCATCTAACTTTACTTAATCTCGCTATCTTTCTACATTGCTTCTACATGAGAATTTCATAACTTCGGTGGGTGTTGCCACAACCTAGAGTTGGTGTGGCTCCCCGGGACGGGCTCGAACCGCCGACCTAATGATTAACAGTCATCCGCTCTACCGACTGAGCTACCGGGGAATATGCGGGCAATGTTAAAGGGATTTTATGCCTTGGTCAAGGGGATATTTGCAGAAGCATAGGAAAAAATGCTTCTGCAAGTAAAACTAAGCCTGAATAAACTGCTCTAAACGATCCATCGCTTGTTTGAGTGTATTTAAATCAGTAGCAAACGATAGGCGAATGCATCCGGGTGTTCCAAATGCTGTACCAGGAACCAGAGCGATACCCGCTTTATCTAACAAGGCTTCAGCAAATGCCACGTCGTCTGCAAGACCGAGGCGTGTGATGACCTCTTGTACATTGGGGAAGAGATAAAACGTGCCATCGGCAGGCAGTACTTGAATACCAGGCATGGCACTTAAGCGTTTGATGAGGTAATTATGGCGTTCATGAAAAGCTTTGAGCATTGTGCTAATCACGTCCTGAGGCCCATTGAGAGCTGCAACAGCAGCCTTTTGAGCAATGGAGCAGGGGTTGGATGTGGATTGAGATTGGATGATCTTCATGCCTTGAATCAAGTCAGTGGGTCCTCCGGCATAGCCAATGCGCCAGCCGGTCATGGCGTAGGCTTTTGATACACCGTTTAAGACCACGGTACGGCTGTAAAGTTCGGGGCAGGCATCTAAAATATTAATAAACGGCCCTGACCATAGGATATGCTCATAAATATCATCGCTTGCAATGATAATATTAGGGTGTTTGAGTAAGATCTTACTCAGAGCCAGAAGTTCGGCGTGGGTGTAGGCCATGCCGGAGGGGTTCGATGGACTGTTTAAGAACAGTAATTTCGTTTGGGGCGTGATGGTGGCTTCGAGTTGCTCGGCTGTGATTTTATAGTGTTGCTCGGTTGTCGTGCTGATAAACACAGGTTTTGCGCCAGCGAGTAAGACCATATCGGGGTAAGACACCCAGTAGGGTGCTGGAATAATCACGTCATCGCCTGGATTTAATAAAGCCTGACATAAGTTATAACAGCTTTGTTTAGCGCCGACTGAGACTAAGATTTGGTTGGGTTGATAATCTAGCCCGTTGTCACGTTTAAATTTTGCAATAATCGCTTCTTTGAGTTCAGGTATACCGTCGACGGGGGTATATTTAGTAAAGCCTGCCTCAATGGCTTTGATGGCTGCTTGCTTGACGTGGTCTGGGGTGTCAAAATCGGGTTCACCTGTGCCTAGCCCAATAATATCTCGGCCGGCTTTTTTGAGGGCTGCGGCTTTGGCTGCAACGGCGAGCGTTGGCGATGGTTTGACGGGATCAAGGCGTTGTGCGAGTGTTATCATGGCATGGTTTCTCAAAATATAAAAAAATAGGCCTTATTTAACCTGATTTTTATGATAATTGCATGGGATTTTTTATGAGTCAGCGTTTTCGTTTGTGTTCTATGTTTGAGCCTAAAGGCGATCAGCCTTCGGCCATTGCTGGATTGGTGGAAGGATTAGAGGATGGCTTGGCACGTCAAGTGCTTTTAGGTGTCACTGGATCGGGTAAGACGTACAGCATTGCCAACGTGATTCAAAAGGTTCAACGTCCAGCGCTGATTATGGCGCCGAATAAAACCCTAGCGGCTCAGCTTTATGGCGAATTTAAAGCGTTTTTTCCAGAGAACGCGGTTGAGTATTTTGTCTCGTATTATGACTATTATCAGCCGGAGGCGTATGTCCCGTCGTCCGATATGTTTATTGAAAAAGATGCTTCGATCAATGAGCATATTGAACAAATGCGATTATCAGCCACCAAAGCGTTGCTTGAGCGCGAAGACGTGATTGTGGTGGCTTCTGTTTCCGCGATTTATGGTTTGGGTGATCCGGTTGCGTACTTGAATATGATCTTGCATGTCTCCTGTGGCGAAAAGCTGAATCAGCGCGATATTTTAAAGCGGCTCGCCGAGATGCAATACACACGTACCCCTTTGGATTTATCGCGTGGCCAATTTCGTGTGAATGGCGATGTGATTGATATTTTTCCAGCCGACATGGAAAAAGACGCGGTGCGTGTGCAATTATTTGATGACGAAGTTGAAAGCATTGCCATGTTTGATCCACTGACAGGTGAAATATTAAAGCGCTTGCAACGCGTTACGATCTTTCCGAAAACACATTATGTGACACCACGAGAACGTTTACTTGCCGCGATGGATTTAATCAAGCCGGAGCTTGAAGCGCGATTAGAAGTCTTTAAGGCTGAAAATAAACTGGTGGAGCTGCAACGTTTGGAGCAGCGTACGCGGTTTGATCTCGAAATGATGATGGAGCTTGGTTATTGCTCGGGTATTGAAAATTATTCACGGCATTTGTCAGGTCGAGGTGAGGGAGAACCACCGCCAACCCTCTTTGATTATTTACCCGATGATGCTTTGCTTGTGATTGATGAGTCGCATGTCACGGTTCCGCAAATTGGTGGCATGTATAAAGGTGATAGAGCACGTAAAGAAACACTCGTCAATTATGGCTTTCGCCTACCTTCGGCCTTGGATAACAGGCCGCTGCGGTTTGAAGAATTTGAGGCGCGTTCACCGCAAACGATTTATGTATCAGCAACACCGGGTCCTCGTGAATTGGCAGAAGCCGACCGCGTGGTCGAGCAAGTGGTACGGCCTACGGGTTTGGTTGATCCAACGGTTATGATAAGACCTGTGACGAATCAAGTGGATGATTTATTGTCAGAGATTCGCCTTAATATTGCCAAAAAAGAACGTGTTTTAATCACCACGCTAACCAAGCGTATGGCTGAAAATTTGACCGAATATTATCAAGGGCACGGGATTAAAGTTCGTTATTTGCATTCAGATATTGATACCTTGGAGCGCATGGAGATTATTCGTGATTTACGGCGTGGTGTGTTTGATGTGTTGGTCGGGATTAATTTATTGCGTGAAGGTTTGGATATGCCAGAAGTTTCGCTGGTGGCTATTTTAGATGCCGATAAAGAAGGATTTTTACGTTCAGATCGGGCTTTAATTCAAACGATTGGGCGTGCCGCAAGGCATTTAGAAGGCCGTGCTATCTTATATGCCGATAAGATAACGGGCTCGATGCAGCGTGCGTTAGACGAAACCGAGCGTCGTCGTGAAAAGCAGCAAGCTTTTAATCAAGCGCACGGCATTGTTCCTCAGGGAATAAAAAAATTGGTGGTGGATGTGTTGGAGCGGGCAGTACCTGATGCGCCAGAAGCTTCTGCATTACCCATTGAACCAGAAAAAGAAGCTGTGTCAGCCGCCGTGTTAACCAAGCGTATCCATCAGTTAGAAAACAAAATGCAAGAGCATGTAAAAAACTTGGCGTTTGAAGAAGCCGCGGTGGTGCGCGATCGCATTTTAGCGCTTAAGCATCAGCTGCTTGAACCCTCGCCAAGTTTAAAAAGATGATTACGGTGTGTTTTGCTCGCCTGTACTCGACTCTAACGGGCGGTGTGTACCGTTTAAAATAGCATCCTCCCCAGAACCTGTCATGATATCACCTAGCAAGCCTTCTTTGAGTGCTTCAAGCTGTGCATCCGTCGGGAGCTTGTGAGCAACCTTATCGTTCAGGCCTTGGTTGACTTCTTGATAGGTTAAGGATTGATTGGCATGGCTCGTGAAAAATTGCACCAAGTTTGCTTCTGATGAGGTTTGGATGCGTACGGCTCTTGATTTTCCTTCATAATCAATATAATAAAGCACGTTTGTGGAATCGTTGTTACCAATGAGTAAGTAGCTATTCTTATGATTCGCGCTCAGCTCGGTTTCATCAGGTATCTGATCTAAACACTGAAGTTTTACTAAGCATTGATCTGGATGGGTATGGGATAATAATGCATAATTTGCGGCATTCAGTTTTGTTTCTTTGGATTGAACAAAGGCTTCACCAAACAACCAGTTTAAAGCGGTCATGATGTGTAAAAAATCCCAGTGAAAGCTGTATTCTTCTTTGCGCGTCTCAATATATTTTTCAAGTTTGGATGTCAAACTACCAACATTGATTTTCTCAGCTCTTGGGGTAGCAAAAAAGCCTTGTTTGGAGCCTTGCAAGGCTGTTTTGATCTTTTGATCAACGTCATGATCTTGAGTCATCATGTGGGGTAACTTTCCTTTCATGATGTTAAGTATACGCGTGGATGGTTCGTCTGCGAGATCTTGCAGGACCTTCTTGAGATCATCTCCGTTTTGAATGATTTCAGGAAGTTTATCTTGTAAGATCTCAATCATCGCTTGCTCATCGAATGCTTTTAAAAGCGTGTTCAGTTGCTCTGCGTTGAGTTGTATGTTGGTGTGTGATAATAAAATAGGGTGTGCTTCTGGAGGCGTTAGTACAAGAAAATTTTGAAATGAATCAAAATCAGTGTAATGTTGATTGAGGTACGCTTTAGGATTTCTATCATCCTCACGCAAGAAATGAGCGATCATGATCTGAGGCGGTAACGTGCAAAGCCATCTTAAATCCGTAGCATTTTCGATCGCGATCGCGCAGTTTAAATCACCCAGTATCTTTGGGGTAAAGGCTGATTGAATCTCTTGGAGTGCTTCCGTAGGGTTTTCTAAATTTAAACGCCTGGCAATATCATTTAACAAGTTTGTGGCGGGTGATTCACTTATATAACCAAAATTATTCCAATGTTGCTCTAAGTAAAGGTTTAAAGCCTGTTTTAACTGAGAATAGGAATCAGGATTATTTTGCAAAATGCGCGTGAGATTTTGTTTGACGTGCTCGGTATATTTTTCATGAAATTTTTTAATAAATACTTTCTTTTTTGTCACGACGAGCTCGTCTCCGCCTTCTTCCATGGTTTCGTTTGTTGCTATAAGTTGTTCACGAACGACAGCATCCGCCGGCCTAATCAGTCGATTGTTAACCTCATTCAGCGTAAGCAATTCGCTGGGTGCGCGTTTTGATTCTTGATAGGATGTTGTTATGTTCTGGAGTGCTTGTTGTGAATAATCAAAGTTTATATTTATATTATGGGGGATGACTTGCCGTTTGCTATTGTCCAGGTAACGCCAGAATTCTGGCTTAGTAGAAGTCTGTGCATTCCACTCCACGCGAACAATCCTTTGATCAGAATCCATTCCGATCCAAAACACTTTTTTACCTTCAGAATCATAGCAGTCATAAAACTTAACTTCATCAAGAGTTATATTAGACCTATCGTTAACGCCAATGATTTGATTTGATTGCTTATCAAATTCCACTTCTTTCCACGTGCCATCTTGATTCAGAGAAAATTTAAGTGGTAGCGTATAAATAGGCGTCTGTTTTAAATTTGTCATGGTGTCAGATACTCCGGTCAGATACTCCGGTCAGATACTCCGGTTGTCGCGATCATATTACTATAGTAGCATATTTTTGCCACAATGTAAAAATGTCTGCTTGTGAGGCATGTCTTTTGCTTAAGCATTGAGGCAGAAGCATTTCTTGGTGATTTGTGGGGTTTAAAGACGCGTCTTTTTTTTAAAATACGCACGCACATATTGGTCGGAGTAATTTTTGTAGCCTTTGAAATATTTGCGCGCAATGATGTTGAGCAGAGGATTACTGATTCCATTGAGAAAAGCATAATGCGTATTATCATGGACATGATGCAGGCGGTGATGTTTTAAAGAAAGCAGTAGATGATATTTTTGTAAAAAACGAATCACGCGATGATTGGTGGTGGGTTGATGGCACCAATAATGGGATAGCTCTGCGACAGAAGATAAAATACCAAAAGCAACCAGGCCGAGATCAAAATTGCACGGCAAGATACGGGCATGTTGCAAGCAAACCAAGAGCAATAAATAAAAAGCCAACCAAACTTTATAGCCTGATTCGGTAAAATAGATTTTGATGGGGTGCTTTTGTTGATAGCTTAATTTGTAGTGATGTAGATGAAAGTCCGCGATTAACGGGCCAAAGCATGAAGTGTAATGCGTGTTGTTATCCATGAACATATGCACAAAACCATTGATGAAATCGGCGGCTACATAAGCGCATACAAGTGTGATGATAAAACTCGCGAAGCTGAGTGCCGTGTAGGTTTGCACTAAATAGATTAAGCTTAATATTTGCGTGCAGACGACCACCCATGAAAGTAGGGTTTGAATGTGTTTGTACCAGGATATCGTTTGATATTTTTCGAGTGCAGATTCAAATTGATGAAATTTATGGTTCATGCTGCTTGTTTTTTGTCTTGCATGTCACGGAGCATACGCTAAATCAGGTATGCTCCGATAGTGTTTTACAACCAATAAACAAAAATAAACAAGAACAACCAAACAACATCCACAAAATGCCAATACCAAGCGACGGCTTCAAATGCGAAATGGCGTTCTGGTGTGAAATGTCCTCGAATTGAGCGCACAAGAATGGTGATGAGCATGATGGTACCCAGTGTCACGTGCAGGCCATGAAAGCCGGTGAGCATGAAGAACGTGGTACCATAAATACCCGCATCCAGCGTTAAATTCATTTCAGTGTAGGCTTCATGATACTCATAGGCTTGCAAGGTTAAAAAGAGCACCCCAAGCGCCACCGTGAGGGCTAAGCCCATGACTAACTGCTTACGTTTGTTATATTTTAAAGCCCAGTGTGCCCACGTGATGGTGAGGCCTGAGGTAAGCAAAATAACGGTGTTGATCGCCGCTAAACCCCAAGCGCCCATGGCTTCATAAGCACCCACGAAGGTCTGGTTATCCGGGTTTTTTAAAAGCGGCCATGCATTTTTAAATTCAGGCCACAGGGTAATATGCGTCATCGGATGGAGCGATAAATCACCGCCAAGCATGGGCAGACTCCAATAACGAGAATAAAACAGAGCACCAAAAAAAGCCCCAAAAAAACAAACTTCCGAGAAAATAAACCAACACATACCCCAACGAAACGAGCGATCGACTTGTATGTCGTACAGGTTTTTTTGGTTTTCATACACCACTTGGCCAAACCAGCCAAACAGCATCATGGTCATGAGGACAAGGCCTAGCGTAAAAATGTAGGGCCCGTACCAGTCGGCATGAAGCCAAGACGCAGCACCAACCAAAGTTGTGGTGAGCGCTGTGGATGCAACCAGCGGCCAATGGCTGGGGCTTGGAATGTAATAGGTGCTTTGATGTGCGCCCATGCTTTGATTCTCCTAATTGCTGACGCGATCGGTCACGTCAAATAAAGTGTATGCTAAAGTAATGGTTTTAACTTTTTGAGGAAGGTCCGTATCCAGGTGAAATAAAAGCGGCATATTCATACCTTCATGGCCTTCTAATGTCTGTTGCTCAAAACAAAAGCATTCCGTTTTTTTTAAGTATTTCGCTGCAATCCCAGGCGTGATGCTCGGTATGGCCTGCACCGTCATGCGATGGTTGGTTTTATTTTCTGCGTAAAACGCCAAGCGCGCAATTTCTCCTGGATGTACTTTGAGTTTCGTGACTTTAGGATAAAATTCCCAAGGTACTCCTGCATTATTGGTCGCGACAAATTCCACCAGCACTTCACGGTTGTGATTCACGGTAGATTTCGATGCATCAAAAGCTACCGGGGTTAAATCAACTTTACCGTTGATACCTAGGTTTTTGCATAGGCTGTTATAAATAGGAACCAACGCAAAGCCAAAAGCAAACATCGCGACTGCGATGCCTGCTAAAAGTAGTGGAAGGTTGCGTGCTCGCTTTTTCATCTCATCCTACCTACCTTCCATTAGTGAATACTTGGCGGTGTCGTAAATGAGTGATAGGGCGGAGGCGATGACAAGGTCCATTCAAGGGTTGTTGCACCTTCCCAAACTTGGCCATCCACTTTCTTGCCTTTGCGAATGGTGTAAATAATGTTTGCAAGAAAAAGCAATTGCGAAAAACCAAAGATGAACGCACCGACCGTGACCACGACGTTAAAGTTTGTAAACTGAAGGGCATAGTCAGGAATTCGACGTGGCATACCGGCAAGGCCTAAAAAGTGCATGGGGAAAAATGCAATGTTGACCGAGATGACCGAAAGCCAAAAGTGCCATTTACCCATGGTTTCGCTATACATATGTCCGGTCCATTTAGGGAGCCAGTAATAAGCGCCAGCAAAGAGCGAGAAAACCACGCCAGGTACAAGTACATAATGAAAGTGGCCGACAACAAAATACGTGTCTTGGTATTGAAAATCGGCCGGTGCTAAAGCAAGCATAAGCCCTGTAAAGCCGCCAATGGTAAATAAAAACACAAAAGCAACGGCAAATAACATCGGTGTTTCAAAGGTCATTGCCCCGCGAAACATGGTGCTTACCCAGTTGAAGACTTTGACACCCGTGGGTACTGCAATCAACATGGTGGTGTACATGAAGAACAGCTCCGCACCCAGCGGTACACCACTCGTAAACATATGATGCACCCAAACAATAAACGATAAGAGTGCGATGCTGACGGTTGCATAAACCATGAAGTGATATCCAAAGAGTGGCTTGCGGCTAAACGTTGGAATGACCTCAGAGATAACACCAAATGCTGGTAAGACTAAGACATAGACTTCAGGGTGTCCAAAGAACCAAAACAGATGTTGGAATAAAATAGGATCGCCACCGCCTGCAGCTTCAAAAAAACTGGTGCCAAAATGCCTGTCGGTCAACATCATGGTGACGGTTCCAGCCAAGACGGGCATAATGGCAATCAACAAAAATGCGGTAATAAGCCACGTCCATACAAACATCGGCATCTTCATCAGGGTCATGCCAGGTGCACGTAAATTTAAGATGGTTGCGATAATATTGATGGAGCCCATGATGGACGAAATCCCCATCATATGAATAGCAAAAATCATGAAGTCTGTGCTAGGAGGGGCATAGTGCGTTGAAAGCGGCGCATACATGGTCCAACCAAAGTTTGGTCCGCCTCCAGCATGAAACATGGTCGATAAAAGCAAGCTAAAAGCAAAAGGAAGAATCCAAAAACTCCAGTTATTCAGACGTGGCAAGGCCATATCAGGCGCGCCAATCATCAACGGAATTTGCCAATTCGCCATGCCGGTGAAGGCGGGCATGATCACACCAAAGAGCATCACAAGCCCGTGCATGGTGGTCAGTTGGTTGAACAAATTCGGATCGACCAAACGATGACCCGGTTGAAAAAGCTCAACACGAATCAAGAGCGCCATCGCACCTGCTAAGAAAAAGCTGAGTAGTGAAATCAACAGATAGAGGGTGCCGATGTCTTTATGGTTGGTCGTAAAAACCCAACGCTTAATAAAGCCAATCACGCCTCGGTATTGTTGGGGGCCATGATCGTGATGATCATCGTGGGATGATTCAGGTGACATTGTGTGACTCATTGTAAACCTCCGGCATGTGCTTGTTTCACCCGTATTGCTGGCTGTTCAAGTTCTTTACGAACTTGTGCTACATCACTGGGTTGTATGTCTTCATCAGTGTTATTACCCCACGCATTACGTTCATACGTGACAATCGCTGCAATTTCCTGATCGGTGAGTTGGTCTCGATACGCTTGCATGGCTGTTCCTGGGATACCATCGAGAATCAGATCGATATGCCTGGAAATAGGATGTCCTACCGCAACGGAGCTGCCTTTGAGGGCCGGATACAGCGGGGGAATGCCGGAGCCATCCACTTGGTGACAAGCCGAGCACACCATGTCATATTTTTGTTTGCCCAGCGCCATCAGAGCATCACGCGTCATGGTGTTTTGTTCTGTGGGCGCGGCCGCAGCTTTTGATTGCGTTGCTACCCATTGTTCGAATGCTTGCTCAGTCACGGCTTCAACCACAATCGGCATAAACGCATGATTGACGCCGCATAATTCAGCGCACTGCCCTCGGTAGGTGCCAGGTTCTTCGATACGTGCCCAGGCCTCGTGCATAAATCCAGGGATCGCATCACGTTTAATGCCTAATTCAGGAACCCACCACGAGTGAATCACGTCATTGGACGTGACCAAAAAGCGAATTTTTTTATTCACGGGCAGTACCAGGGGTTTGTCGACCTCAAGTAAATACCAGGCATTTTTTTCTTGACTGTTTTGGAGTTGCGCATAGGGCGTTGATAAATTACTAAAGAAGCTTATGCCTTGATCAAGGTATTGATATTGCCATTTCCATTGATATCCGACAATTTTGATGGTGATATCGGCTTCAGAGCTATCGTCCATGCGCGCTAAGATATGTGTGGCCGGAATGGCCAGGCCGACTAAAATCACAAAAGGAATAATGGACCAAATAATTTCAAGACGGGTGTTATCATGAAACGAGGCCGGTTTGTACCCTTTTGATTTACGATGATGAATGAGCGAGTAAATCATGACACCAAAGACGACCACACCGATGGCGGCACAAACCCATATGGCCACCATATGCAGCCAGTAAATATCATGGCTTATCGGTGTGACACCTTTGTACATGTTCATTTGCCATTGGTCAGGCGCTGTAGCAGCACAGACAGGTCCCAAACATATTGCCAGTAGGCAACTTAAGAGCAGTTGTTTAACGGTGTTGAGTTGTTTTAACATCCCCGTTCCTTTCGTTGTTTCTATTAATTTATGTAGATAATGATTTACCACAGCTTATAATTTCCTTCAGCTTGGGCCTCGCCCAGCATGTATTTGACTGCCTCGATAATGTCATGCGTAGAGCATGTCGTGCAGGCGCCGTTTTTAGGATGGCGCTCACCGTTCATCGTGTCTTGCACAATCACATCGAGATTTTTAGCTGAAATATTTTTCCAGGCCTGGCTGTCATCAAGCTTAGGAGCCCCTGAATTATCTTTCGCGTGGCACTGGCTGCAGTTTGTCTCATAAAGCGCTTTTCCGGTCAAGGGTGTGGCTTCAAGTTGACTTGCTTTGGCATCCAGCCATTGTGAGCGCGAAAGGGATTCGTTTAAGATGTAATCCACGGCCGACATGATGTCGTTGTCGGAGCAGGTCACGCAGGCACCTTTGGGTGGCATGCTGTTATAGCCATTTATCGCATTTTTATAGAGCGTTGTAAGGCCGCCATCTTTTAGGCGCATCGCCCAATTGGCCCCTTTGCCAATGCGCGGTGCGGTCATTTCACCGTTTTGATGGCAAATGGTACAGGCTTTTAAATACACTTCGCGTCCGCGCTCAAGACTGGGTGGCTCGTTGGATGGCGCAAGACCAAGTGGCTCCTCGCTGGTCACGGTTCTCAGGTACGTCGCTATCGCAAGATGATCTTCGCGCGTTAAGTACCTTAAGCTGTTATGGTTAACCTCAGCCATGGGGCCTGCAACGGGACCGGCATGGTTGATGAGTTCATTTTTAACAAATACATCGATCAATTCTTGGTTAGTCGCGGTTTCAATGCCTAATTTTGTAATATTAGGTGCCCAATAACCGTCAATAAAGCCTCCGGTTAAATAATATTGTTTTTTAGGCGCTCCGAGTGGATTCAGTGGGGTATGGCACATGCTGCAATGTCCGGGGCCATCGACGATATAACGTCCACGATTCCATTCATCTGATTGTTTAGGGTCTTCTTTCAAGCGTTCTTCTGGGTAAAAGAAAAGCATCTTCCAGCCCCATAAAGAAAGGCGTGACCCAGGGACGTTAAAAGGAAAAGGAAGCGGCGTGTTTTTGCGCTCAACCGCTGGAATGCTCATAAAATAGGTGTATAAATCACCAGCATCTTTATCGGAGATATTAGCAAAATAAACGTACGGAAAAACGGGGAAGTAGTTTTGTCCTTTAGGGTTACGTCCTTCTTTTAGCGCACGAATAAAATCCTCTTGGGTCCATGAACCAATCCCTGTTTCAACATCGGGCGTGATATTCGGGCTATAAAACGTACCGAACGGCGTTGCAATGCTAAGACCACCAGCAAACGTTTGACCGCCGTTTGCAGCGTCGGTATGGCATGCAAGGCAATCACCCATTTTAGCAAGGTATTCACCGCGCTTGATTTGTTCAGCCTTGTCACCTTCCGCTGGTGTTGTGGGTGGATATTTTACATAATAGCCGTCAATCAGCTCAGGTTTGTCGGCATGCACAGGCGTGATATACGTGCATGCTGTGATGAACAATAATAAAAGAACGAGATTTTTTTTAAACTCGGTTGCTTGTATCCATGCCATTGCATGCGTCCTTCTTCTTGTTGAAAAATAAGATGTAGGTCGCGATCATAGCAGTGACAGCAGGATTCTGCCAGTAGAAAGTTACGAGAAATCCGTGATCGTCGCCGTTCAATTTGCTTGCGCTTGGCCGTGACTTCCTCTATGTTAGTTAAATCTATGCATGAAGGTGATTGTTTATGTTGGCGCGTTACATTTCGTTGATGAGTTTTATCTGGCTTATCGGGAGTTATACGACCTCGCTTGCCACGCCACCTCCTGTTCAAATTAAAAATGAAGTGCGCAGTGTACCGTCGTTTACACAGGTGTATATTGAGGGGCCCTTTAATGTTCGTCTGCATACGAATCGAAAGCAAAAGCCGAGCTTAAGTATTCGCGGTGATGTGATGGATCTTGGCCGCATTCAAACACGCGTGGTTCATCACGTTCTCTACATTAAAGTCTATCAAAAACGTGAACGTTTTGGCGGTAAACCTCGGTTGCGCATGGGGTCAGCCGATTTAGATATTAATATGCCTAAACTCTATCGCTTTGCTTATCAAGGACAGGGCACCATCACGGCACACAATATTCATGCAAGCCCACTGGATATATCCATTGAAAACACGAAAAACACCACATGGAGTGGGCGTCTTGGTTTACGTTATTTAACGCTTCGAGGGCCAGGAAGCACCCATATTACTGGCATTCATAGTCCGAACCTAAACGTAAAATTAGAAGGAAGCCCGCATGTTATCTTGCGAGGTGAGGCAAGCCTTCGAAACCTTTATACCGAGGGAGACGGTTGGTTAAATTTATATTGGGTCAAAGGCGGCAGGGTTGTGGTACGTTCGGTTGGATCAACGCGTGTGTCGCTCGCGGGTTCTGTTGACTTGCTTGAGGGTTGTTTTTCAGGAAAAACCCGTTTTGATGGGCATTATTTACGTGCGAAAGAGACGTTTATTAAAACGCATGATGAAGCTATTGCTGAGATTTCTTCTGTCAACGATCAGCATACACTTGCGCAGGGTGCGAGTGATATTTATTATTACAACCGGCCAGCGCGCCGAACCGATTATATGCGCGACGTTGGGGCGGTACTCGACATGCGATCCGAAGAATTAAAGCTTATCCAGCCAAGTCAGATGTATGATCATTAATACACGTTACGATTTCTTCTAGATCACCATCGAGCGGTAAGGCATGTGCTGAGTTTTCTAGCCAGTGTATGGTGCAGTTTGGATTGGATTTAAATTGCTTAGCAATCGATGCTGAATGCACAACTTCATCATGTCTTCCCAAAAATAAATCAATAGGACAGACTATTTTTGTATATTTATGCTGATGAATGAGCTGAAATAACTCAATAAGCGTACGAACGGGAAGTTTACGATAGGTTAACTCATCATGTTTTTTTGTATATAAATTGCCTGCTCGGTTGGTGATATGTTTTAAGCCGCACGTATGCAAAATGCGGGCCAGCGCGGTCGCGCCGGTTAAATTAAACGTTAATTTGAAGGCTGGAGCCAAGAGGTAAAGATGGTTGATGGTGTATTTGTTGGCAAGATGATAGGCAAGCAACCCACCTAAAGACAAGCCAACCACGTCGACCGTGTCGTATTTGTGGATAAGCGCCTCGCAAGCATTTTCTGCAGCAGCAACCCACTCGGATGCGTTAACACTGGTGAAGGCTGCCAGGTTTTCGGCATGTCCTGGCAAGGCCGGACACACCAAGGCATCATAATGTTTTATCGCTGGAATCATGGCGCGGTATATAGCAGGCGATGATGAAAATCCATGCAGTAGCAGTAGCGCGCGGCGGTGTTTATTACCGTAACTATGCACGGGTTTGAGCAGTTCAATTTCAGATTCAGGTAAAGGACGTGTTGGTTTGCCGCGCCACATGTAATGAAAATCATCTTGGTTTATCATAAATTCTCCTCATGAATATTGACAGCCATGTTTCAGTTGTGCGATAGTGCCTGTGCGAGGTTGGACTTGCTATGTGTCATTCCACTGGGTCAATTGGCGACACACTGATTGGCCCTTTCTATTTTTATTCTAGTTTAATTTGCTCTTAATTGTTTTTTCGATGGCTCGACGAAGTCTTGAACCCGTGGTTATGGGTAAGAACTGCTGAAGCACACGCCTATCTCGATCGACCAAAATCTTCGTAAAATTCCATGGTACAAAAATCCAAGGCTTTTTCTCAATATGTTTGGCTAAATAAGCATAAAGCGGCGATTGCTTGGCGCCTTTAACATTTAATTTTTCAAACAACGGAAACGTCACGCGAAAACACGATGTTGCAAATTGTTTAATCGCTTCGCTATCTCCCGGCTCTTGGTTTAAAAACTGATTACAAGGAAACCCCAATACGCGTAAGCCTTGTTTAGAATAGGCTTGATGTAACGCTTCCAAATCTTGATATTGCCGCGTAAAGCCACACCGGCTCGCCACGTTGACAATCAGTAAAATATTGCCCCGATACGGGGCAAGTGTGGTTGTTTCACCATCGATGGTTTGAATGGGTATGGTATAAAGTTCGTTGGTTGTGTTCATGCGTTTATACCGTGATGTCGAAGAAAGGCATCGGGTGTGGCGTCTCGTCCGCGAAAGTTTTTAAAAAAATCACGTGCTGTTTGAGAACTTCCCACCGCCAAGATGCAATCTCGAAATTCACGTCCTGTTTCGGCGTTAAATACCCCGTCTTCTTCAAATCGTGCGAACGCATCACTCGAAAGCATTTCGGCCCAAAGGTAGCTGTAATAGCCGGCGGCATAACCACCCGCAAAAATATGAGAAAAGCTCTGTGGAGAGCGATTATAAGATGCCTGTGGCAGAACTTGTGTTGTTTTGCGTACTTGATTCAGGGCTTCCGTGAGCCAGTTGTCTTGCTCGCCTGGATAGTCTGCGTGAAGTAAAAAATCAAACCATGCAAATTCAAGTTGTCGGATGAGATGCAAGCCGGCCTGAAATTGTTTTGAGGCAAGCAGGGCGTTAAACAAGTCATCCGGCAAAGGCTCACCGGTTTCGACATGCGCCGATAATTGTTTGAGCGCTATCGGATCCCAGCAAAAATTTTCAAAAAATTGGCTGGGAAGCTCAACGGCGTCCCATTCAACGCCGTGAATACCTGACGCGCCCAAATAATCTACCTGAGTTAAAAGATGATGCAAACAATGCCCCATTTCATGGAACAGGGTCACCACTTCATCGTGCGATAACGTCGGTACAGGATAGGTCTCAGATTTTGCAAAATTACACGTTAAAAAAGCAATGGGTAGTTGGATGTCACCGTCCGCAAGCTTTCGACGACTTTGTGCGTCATCCATCCAGGCTCCGCCACGCTTGTTGGGGCGTGCGAATAAGTCCATGTATATATAACCACGAAGCTGTTGTGTTTCATCGCGTAGCGCGTAGACATGCACGTCGGGGTGCCACGTATCCGCTCTGGCCGTGATATTTTCGAAATATATGCCATAAAGTTTTTGAATAATATCAAACATGCCGTTGATAACGTGTGGTAATGGAAAGTAGGGGCGAAGCGCTTCGTCGTTTAACGCATATTCAGCTTCTTTTTTCTTTTGAGAGACGTAGCTCACATCCCAAGGTTCAAGTGATTCAAGGCTGCAGTGTTCGTGCGCAAACTGTTTGAGTGATTCGACTTCGCGCTTGGCCTCGGGTAAGACACGTGCTACAAGATTCGAGATAAAATCAAATACCTGTGCGGGTGTTTCGGCCATTTTCGTCGCCAGTGAACGTTCAGCATAATCGTTAAAGCCTAAAAGCTGAGATTTTTCATGCCGTAACGCTAAAATTTCGTAAATAATGGCGGTGTTATCAAATTGTGTCGCGTTGGGGCCTAAGTCTGAAGCGCGTGTGGCATAGGCCTCATGCATGGTCTGACGAAGCTTGCGGTTGTCTGCATAGGTGATCACGGCTAAATAACAGGGAATCTCAAGGTTGAGTAACCAACCATCGAGCTTTTTATCTTTTGCAGAGGCCGCTGCACGTTGTATGGCATGCAGAGGTAGGCCCGCGAGCTCAGCTTTATCTGTGATATGCAGTGAATAAGCTGCCACAGCGTCTAATACGTTATTATCAAATTGATTCGAAAGTTCGGCTAAACGGGTGTTGATCGCCTCGAAACGTGTTTGCTTATCATGAGGCAAAGCGACACCGGCGAGTTCAAAGTCGCGTAAGGTATCGGTGATAATTTTTTGTTGGGTAGCGTCAAGTAAGTTGGTATCGAGGGCCTTGATGGCTTGAAATAAGGCTTGGTTATGATGAATGGCTGATTCATACGCGCTTAATTCAGGAAGGCAGGCTTGATAGGCTTCGCGTAATTCAGGTGAATGCATCACCGCGTTTAAGTGCGCGAGCGGAGACCAAGCTTTTGATAGCGCGTCATCAAGGTCATCTAAAGGATGCATCAGGCTATCCCAGGAGGGTGATAGGTTGTTGGTTTTAAGCAAAGCATCGATCGCATCTAAATTATGTTTAAGTAATGATTTAAATTGCTCAGGAAAACGTGTCGGATCAAATTTTGAAAAATTAGGAAGTTTGTTCATAATGTATGCATGCCTGCGTGAAGAGAAACGTATGCACTCAGCATACAATAAGATGGTGTGGCGATCTATTGTAATGATCCCTGTTAGCATATTATTAATAAATGAAAAGCGCCTTTTCAGATCTTAAGTGCAACAGTAGCGGCTGAAAGAGACCTAAAAGTTGCATTCTTAAGGTTTGTTTTTGAACTATAACACTTAAACAAAGATTTTCACAACAAAATGATCAAAACAATATCAATCAAGGTGTATTTATATCAAAAACCATCGATTCACTTATGCACAAGTCAATAGGCTAGTAGCACCCCTCAAATTAGTGCGAATAAGCCTGTTGGCCCTGTGTATAAGTGAACACCTATTGGATTTTAACCATCTCTAATAACAACGGTGTTTGTGTGTTGGCTACTAGCCATGAAAACCTCCATGGGTGTTTGATACCCCAGGCTTTTTCGTGGCCGATGATTGAGTTTATCTGCGATGGCCTGGACAGTTTCATCACTGACTTCACGTAGGTTTGTTCCTTTGGGTAGGTATTGGCGCACCAAACCGTTGGTGTGTTCGTTGAGGCCTCGCTCCCACGAATGATAGGGTTTTGCAAAATAACATGCTGCATCAAGTGTGCTGCTAATTTTCATATGCTCAGCAAATTCCTTGCCGTTGTCATAGGTTATCGTAAGCACGGGAAGACCATTGAGCTTTTCCAGTGTACCCTGAGTCACTAAATTTGATGTCTTTCGATCAACTTGTTTCAGTACAACAAATTTCGAGCGCCGATCGACATAAGACACAATAGCGCCCTGGTGTTGCGCACCCACAATGGTGTCGCCTTCCCAGTCACCTATACGAGACTTTTCTTCAACTACCTCAGGGCGTTCATCGATATCCACACGGTTAGGAATTAAACCTCGACCAGCTGTTTTAGCTGAGCCACGTTTGTTATATTTCTTACCCCGATGTCGTAGATTCTTATACAACACGCCACCTGCGAGCCTATCTTTTCGAATGTGCTTGTAGATGGTTTCGACACTGATGACAGCAACACCTTGGCGCTCCAAACGGCCTGAAATTTGTTCAGGGCTCCAATCATCGTCTAATAGATGAGATTCAATGCGGGCTACCAATGTTGGGGTCATTTTTTTAGGGACGCTACTGGCTGCAGTTCGTCGTTCTACAGCTTTTGCGTTTGCTTGCTTATAGCGATAACCTCGACCACCTGTATTTTTCGATATTTCTCGACTGATGTTCGAGACGTGATAGCCAACAATGTCGGCTATACTGCGCAATGATGATCCTATTGCCTTTAGCGCGTAAATCTGAGAGTCGAGTAACCGCCCTCCATTACTGGAGGGAAGTCCTCTGAGAACGCAGCATGCGAGTTTCACCGCACTGCGCTCAAGCCTTTTCAAGGCCAACTTCAGTTGACCCAGCTATCATGTATCGTTTGGGGTTGGTTCGGTTTTAGTAGATTGTTTTCGTTTTGGGCTGCTCCTTTTTGTACGACGTTCTCGTTTACTGAAGTATTCGGTAAACCGTGGATCGTACGGTGTGGCTTCGGCTTTGATTTTAATATGCCGTTTGATAGCGACCGAGCTTGCTTTGAATAAATCTACATAATTATCCGTGCAGCCATCTTTGCCAGTTTTAGCGAAGAAAATCCAATTTCTTAGTCCTTGACTACGGTAATACTTTCTCTTTATCCATGAGACGCTTTTTCTTGGATGACGGCGACAAGACCAATTCCACAATGCTTTATAGATTTGGCAGTCTATAAAGCTGAACGTCCTCTTCGCGCAACTATAACGAAAATGGTTGGCCCATCCGCGAATTTTTGGATTCAGTAGATGGATCAGATTTTCAGTTTTAGCAGTTGGGTTTGATTTGATAGTATCTCTGATATCCGTTAAAAAGTTTTTCACACTCTTTTTTGAAGGCTTGATAATACATTTGCCTTTATATTTGCGGACGTTTGCGCCGAGAAAGTCAAACCCTTCATCAATGTGCGTGATCTTTGTTTTCTCCTGCGAGAGCTCTAAACCACGCTCTTTCAGAAATGACTCTACCACCGGCTTCACTTTTGATTCTAGTACCTCTTTAGATGAACCCGTTATGATAAAATCGTCAGCGTAGATACTGAGATTGACTTTATCTGGTCGTCTATTGATTGCGGCGCGTACTGCTTGTTCCAATCCGCTTAGGGTTAGAACCAGAAGTGTCGGACTCGCGAGTCCGCCTTGTGGAGTGCCAAACTCTGTTTGATGGAGGATGCCATCGTCGATATAGCCAGCTGACAGCCATTTTCTCAAAATTTCTTTATCCATCGGGATGTTTTCCCGTAGCCAATCATGGGAAATTTTGTCAAAACAGGATTTAATGTCAGCCTCGAAGATCCATTGAGGCGAGTGTTTTCTTGCTAGAGCAATGAAACAGGCTCCGAGTGCGTCGGCAGTGGAGCGCTTTGGGCGAAACCCGTAGCTATTTTTATCCGCGTAAAATTCCGCTATTGGATCCAGAGCTAACAAGTATAGACCTTGCATTGCCCTGCATTTCATAGTTGGAATTGAAAGCGGCCTCTGCCGTCCATCCTTTTTGGGAATATAAATCCGTTTGAGCGGTTGGGTCTGGTAACCTTTCCGGGTCAATGAATGTGCTGCCTCTATCTTTTGTTGTGGTGTTTTCCAAACGATTTTATCAACGCCGGGAGTTTTACTCCCTTTGTTTTGTACAACTCGTTTTACCGCCAATAGCTTGGCATGTAATGAGTGCGTCAGTAGCCATTGCAATGATTTAACCTTGCCATGACGACCTTCGCTAACAGCTTTCGCGATACGCATTTGTAGTCGATGTACTTCAGCATCGATGTTTTTCCAGTTGATGGAATTCCATTTGACTGAAGTTGAGGATGCACCAGTCAGCGGTACTGCTGCTGCCGTCATTTGCTTTTCCTCATGCTATTGATTCTCCAAATTATCTCGCGCTTAAAGACCAGTCAGGCGTGGGCTCACTTTCGTGTTTGATGATGTTTCAATCAATATCCTTGCCATTACAGCAGGGCATTCGCTTCTCCTGACCTCCTGTTCCCGCACAACCTTAGGTGAATCTTGCGATGCACTGTCCCTGCAAGCAGGGAGTCATACGGGGTTGCCACGTTCCACTTAACAAACAGAGTAGGTTAGGTTCTTTCTTTTCGCCGGCAATTACAATATCCGTGAAAGCAGGAATACGAAGCCTGTTTTCTTGAATTGCGGTACCATTTTGGTTGGAGCTTATCAGCACATTTAGCTCCCCTCAAGTCACGGCGTTTAACAAAAGTTCACATTATATTAACCGTACCACTCATCTCTAGCTCCTCTCCGCTTCTGTGCTAGCAGATTCGGTTCGTCCTCACGGATTTACCTACGGGTTACCGCGGCTACATTGTCTCTGAAGCTTCACACCAACAAATTACTCTGATAGCATGTTCAGATAGAGAACTACTGACGGAACAGTAGGTTGCGTACAGGTGGCTATCTGTCACAACAGTTTGTATAGCGACCTCGTGTCGCACCCGTATGTCTTGAGTCATGTGATGGTACCCTTTGGGCATGTTAATCTCCTGGTTGCTTGTAGGCTACCTTAAGATTAGCACCTTTACATGGCTCGCTCTGCCCAATGACTACCTTTTAAACAGTGTTGCACTTCGTGGTTGAATGGGCCAAGGAATATATTCATTGTTTTTGATAAAAGCCCTAGTAGATCTTTTTATTGACAATATGTATGTTGTTTTTTTGATCTTAATTTAGTTATAATTTAACCTTAATTTAAAAGGAGAGTTGTATGGAAAAGATCAATTTAATATTGGAAGAAGAAAACTTGTTCGCTGTTTTAGAAACAAAACCTGAGAATGTAACTGAAATAGTTGAATCTATAGATTTTGTGGAAATAACAACAACTTGTACAAACTATAACTTATAGATCTTTATTAAGCCTAGGTAATTTTGTTTCTTCCCGAATCGTTTTAACATTGGTGCTCTTATGGCGAAGTTTGGTTCGGGATTCAATCGTTGGTATCTCGATAAATATAATGAATATTTTTTAGATATTCCAGCGTGTGTTTCTCATATTGAATTAGGGATAAGTGAATATCAATCTTGGATTTCAAAAAAAAATAAGTTTTGTGGTGATTTATCGGTGCATTTGGCAAGAACGCCTATTGTAGAAAGTGAAAAAACACAAAAAACTTTTGTTAATTATTTATTTAAAGCACTTTGTGGTGATGAATACAATAAGTCGAAAATTTCTTCCATTGGATTGCATTTAATCGGCCATCGTTACCATGGAATTGGAAAATTAGGTTTTTCAACCCACTTTGATGGATCTTTGGAGGATCAAAGGCGAGCAAGCCGATTCATTTCAATGCTCATGGAGAAATTTAAAGTACCTATCTGGATTGAGAATGCGAATTTTTATAGCACCTCATCCGCTGAAATTTTCCAAACATGGGACGTTGTAGGTCGTATTTTAGAACAAACTGGCGCAGGCCTTATTCTTGATATGAGCCATTTATTTATAGATTCTGTTAATAATCATTGCTCTCCTGAAGTGATTTTAGGAGCTATCCCTCAAAAATTTATTTCAGAAATTCATTTATCTGGGATTATCAAGGCTCATGATGGCGTTTATCACGATGGTCACTCACGCAGCATACCTGATGATATTTGGAATTTGTTCTCATTGTTATTGAAAAATTTAGTTAACACCAATCAAGATATTATCTATACAATCGAGCATACTGATCCAAGTTGGATAATGAAAAAATCAGAATTTGAAAACGATTTTAATAAGCTTCACCAAATAGTAACAAACACCGAAATTCCCTCTAATGCGAAGAAGAAAAATGCTGAAGAATATGCGAAAAATTATTTAAAGAAACTATTGAGGGGATGGTGCAGAATAGATCTAAATAAATTAGATGCGTTAAATATGGATTTTAATTTTATCTTTGATAGATGGCTTGCTTCGATTATAGATGATAACAAAAGGGTTGTTTTAACAAAAGAAGAAATTCCACCTGAAGAGTGGGAAAATGTTCATTTTGCAAAAGAAAGCTTCTCTAATTTTATAGCGATGATAACCTTATGAAGATAGGGATTAATCTAACATCACCTAAAAGCGTTTCAATTGCCTCCAAATTATTAGAGATGAAAGTAATAGACTTTTATGAGTTGCTACTCGATAACTTTATATTTTGTGACCCGTATATGATACGTGATAAGTTTGGAGATATCCCTGTATCGTTTCATATTATGTTTTCAAAATTTATGGAACGTAATTCAAAAGACTTGGAAGCATTATCTGTTCGTATCAAGCATTGGATTCATGTTTTAAAACCTATTTATATTTCAGATCATATTGCTAAATTTTCTGTGGATGGACGTTCTTTAATATTCCTAGGGGAGGTAAATTACAAAAAAGAATTTACAAAGGTAAAGGATTATGTTCAGGCATGGCAAGATCTTTTAGGGGAAAAAATATATTTTGAAAATTTTCCTTCTTTTATAGATTATGATGCTGAACAAATTGATTTTTTAGACAGACTTAAGAGCGAAACAGGGTGTGGGATTTTGTTTGACTTATCAAATGCAGTGATTGCCAGTAAAAACAGTCAATATGCATTAAGTCAGTGGTTAAGTATGGCTTCTGATTCGAAACATTTTCATATTGCTGGATATTGTGAATCAGATACCGAACCTAAGCTTTGGATGGACAGTCATGATTGTTCAATATCACCTGAGACGATCGATTTTTTTGGGGAATTCTTAAAATATTCAGGATCATGTGTTGATAAGAGCATCATTATTGAGAGAGATTCAAAAATAGAATTAAACTCTTTGTTATTAGATATTGCAAAAGTACGAGGGGAAATCTATCAAATGGATGGGTTATATGTTTGATTTAAAATCGTTTATTTGCCCTCAAATAGCAAGAAAATACCCTGAGTTTTCTAAAGAAAGAGCGCTGGCAACGTTTGCGCTTAGAAGGCAATGGCATCTTATTTTTGACGATCTACCTCATGTAATTCAGTTAATGAATGGCAAAATTGATGCTGTGTTTGATGATTTTTTGGTATGGGCAGAAAAAAGAAAGCTAACTATGGATTGGAAGCTTCATTTATATGTATTGTATTGGCTCAATACACACACGCAGTGGCATGTATTGTTGAAGGAGATACATCATCGTGAATTTATATTAGCTTCTCTTTCACGTTGGGGGTCTAATTATATGGATAATAGAAATATTGTTGGCATGATAGCCTGTAGTTCTTTTTTAGAAGCCCCCCTTGTTATTGGGATGCTAAAAAAAAGGCAATATGAAGAAAGCATGAAAGCAGATGTCTTAAAAAGTAAAAATTTTTCTTTTTTAAAAGCAGGGATATATATTGCTCAATTATCACATTATTCGTATATGGGAGAGTTATTGTGGCATCCATTAGAACATTAAAAAACTCGTCCTTTCTGTCGATATTTTTTCCTATGCTTGTCTCCTTTATGAGTTTTAGGATTATGTTGCAGACAGATTTAATGATGTTGGCCCCGTTGGGAGAAGTTTCATTAGCCGCATTTGGTGTACCCATGAGAGTCATGTGGATAGATCTTATTGTCGCATTGGCTCTTATACCGGTGGCTTCTGTACATATATCTAGCATTTGTAATGAAGAAGATAGATATCGCGCCGTTTCTAATATATTAGGCGCTGCCTTTTACTTAAGTATTATTCTGATGTTTGTTTGTTTTTTTATTTACCCCAAAATGATCCATTTTATGATACAAGATAAGGTTGTTGCGAAACTTTCCCAAGAGGCCGTGTTTTGGTTAACGCTTTCTATTCCTATACGTTTGAATATGTCCTTAAATCAAATGTTTTTATTCAGCACAGGAAGCGGTCAATCCGTTAATATCATTAATCTATTGGCGTTATTGGCAAATGTGCTCTTAAATTGGTTGTTAATTTATGTTTTAAGCATGGGCTTTCAGGGCGCCTATATTGCCACTGTATTGGTTTCTCTCATGCAGTGTCTTGGAGGCTTGTTTATTATGAGAAGAAACATCATGATTTCTCAAATTTTTAAATCCAATTTAAACTCGGTTAAAAAACTTTTTCTTATGATGAGTCCAGAGTTCTTGCGTTTGATAGCCTGGAATTTAATGTGGTTTATTAGCCTTGCATTATTTGCTTCATATCTGGGTAATGTAGAACGATTAGCCGCCTATTCTGTTTTTGTAGAATTTCAGTTTTTTGTTACGATGCCACTTGTTGTTTTTATGCGTACAACAGCTATTTATTTATCTAAAAAGAAATTAATTGATACCGAAGAGCAGTATGACTATATTTCAAAATTAGCCTTTAAGGGCTTGTTTATGATTATTTTAATATCAGTTTTATTATGGTTTTCTTGTTCAATCATAGGAGAGAACTTTTATAAACTAAACGGAGATGCTTTAGCATGGTGGAAAGCAGGAATGCAAATGCTTGCTCTGACTTTTATTTTGCTCTATTGGAATGCTCTTCAACGAGGTGTGTGGCAGTCACGTAAAGCGTTTAAGTTAATTACGTTACTTGAAATAGTTTTTTATTGGAGCCTTTTCATACCAGGGATATATTTTGGATTAAAATATAGCAATCCTTATCTTCCTTGGTTAGGATCTTTTTTTGCAGAATTAATCATCGGTCTATATCTATGGTCTCATCGCAACACTTACGCTGAAGAACTGCAAGAAAAGCTAATTTAATGCAATGTTGCTACAGGGTTTTTATGATAAGCTGATACTAAAATCAACCTCTTGATTAAAGACCCATTGTGAATAATTCAGATCAATTTATTATTCGAGAATCACAAAAATCCGAGTATAGGGAAATCACAGATCTATCGATCAAAGTATGGAAGACGGCCTACAAAGGTTTAATCGATGATCAAATTTTGAATAATCTTTCCGGCGAGGAGCGATTAAAAGGGCGTATCCAATGGTTCACCGAACCTAACAAATTTTCAATTATAGCCATGGACAAAGAAAAAATAATTGGATTCGGAGATTTTGGTATCTCTCGGCATCTAAAATATGGCAAGGGTGAAATATATGCCCTTTATGTTTTACCTGAATATCAAGGACATGGCGCAGGTAAATTACTCATGCAAGAAGCTATGTGTCAGCTTAAACAAAAATCGTTAACCCCATACATAGTTGTAACATTAGAGACCAACCTACCTGCTCAAAAATTTTATCAATCCATTGGATTTAAATTCATAGGTAACGTTTTTACATGTATAGGAGAAAAAAAATACAAAGAAAATGTTTATATTATAGATTGACGGTGTGTTTGAATAAAAATTCTCAATGCCATGACATCATGCCATCTTAAAAGAACGTTATTTTAGGCTGTAATCAAGTTGATGAGATGACTTGCTCGGCCTTAATCGGTATGATCGCGCCAAGATTTTTATAGATTGTATTAGGATCCTATGCGTTCGATACGAGTTAAGCTGTTTTTACAATATACGGCACCTAAGAAAATGCTCACGGCATTGGCGGGTGTGCTTGCAAATATTAAAATGATTAAAATTAAAAACCATCTTATTCGTCGTTTTATTCAAAACTATGATGTGGTTATGTCTGAGGCTGTACGAGAACATGTTGAAGATTATGTGAATTTTAATGATTTTTTTACACGGTATTTAAAACCAGGGAGTCGGCCAATTGCTGATGCCGATGTTATTTCACCGGTGGATGGTTGTGTGAGCGAAATAGGTCAGATTCAGCAAGGCCAGCTTTTGCAAGCCAAAGGCCGATATTATTCTGTGGATGAATTGCTGGCCTGTGATGAGCAAAAAAGCGCGCCGTTTCAGCGGGGCTCGTTTGCAACACTTTATCTTTCGCCACGGGATTATCATCGTGTGCATATGCCTATCGCCGGTACGCTGCAAGACATGATTCATGTGCCGGGTGCGTTGTTTTCGGTTCAACCCGATACCGTGCGTCATATTCCACGTTTGTTTGCACGAAATGAACGAGTGGTTTTATTGTTTGATACAGCACTAGGGCCTATGGCGGTGGTTTTAGTTGGAGCCACGATTGTCGGTAAGATTGGTACGTGTTGGCAAGGGGATTTACCGCGTGTTAAAAAAACGACAGATTTTAAAAATATGCTACCCGCGCTGGCTGAGCGATCACTTCAACAAGCCGATGAGGTGGGATATTTTAAACTCGGCTCAACCGCAATTATATTATTTTCAGAGCATAGCAAGATTGAATGGACGCCAGAATTAAAAGCAGGTGTGCGTGTACGCTTAGGTGAAGCTCTCGGTATGGCTAACGTGATTGAAAAAAAATAAGGATAAAGCATGCGTATTTCAAGTATTAAAGCACGTGAAATTTTAGACTCTCGAGGTAATCCAACAGTTGAAGCCGATGTGATGTTAGAAAACGGTGTGATGGGGCGTGCGAGCGTGCCCTCGGGTGCATCGACGGGACAACTTGAAGCGTGTGAGCTTCGCGACCAAGACGCGCATCGCTTTTGTGGTAAAGGTGTATTAAAAGCGGTTCAGCATATTAATCAAGAAATAAACCAAGCGTTGCAAGGCATGGCGGTTGATGATCAAGCTGCGCTGGATGCTAAATTATGCGCGTTGGATGGAACAAAAAATAAATCTCGCTTGGGTGCCAATGCGCTGTTAGCCGTATCGCTTGCGTCTGCACGTGCTGCAGCAAAAGCACAAAAAAAGCCTTTGTTTGAGGCTTTAAATCAAGGTGAAGCGATGGCGCTACCCGTACCGATGATGAATGTTTTAAACGGTGGCGCGCACGCAGATAACAATGTCGATATTCAAGAATTTATGATCATGCCTGTCGGCGCCAAAGATTTTCCTCATGCATTGCAAATGGGTGCGGAAATTTTTCATGCTTTAAAAGCAGTTTTGAGAGCAAAAAAACTCAATACAGCGGTCGGCGATGAAGGCGGTTTTGCACCTAATTTAGGTTCTAACCGTGAAGCGCTGGATTTATTATCTGATGCGGTGAAGCAAGCCGGATTTAAGCTTGGTGAAGACATTGCTTTTGCTCTAGATGTGGCGGCATCAGAGTTATATCACGACGGTAAGTATTGTTTGCGATCAGAAAATTTAGAGCTTACGAGTCAAGAGCTTGTGGATTATTACGCAACGCTTGTTAAACATTATCCCATTGTAAGCATTGAAGACGGTTTGGATGAAGCCGATTGGGATGGCTGGAAATACATGACGGAGCAACTGGGCGCACAGGTGCAGCTGGTGGGCGATGATTTATTTGTGACCAATGCGCAGATTTTAGCGAAAGGCATTGAGCAAGGCGTGGGGAATGCGGTGCTGATAAAGCCAAACCAAATCGGAACGCTGACTGAAACGCGCGACACCATACGATTAGCCGCCAAACATGGGTATCGTTGTGTGTTGTCACATCGCTCAGGTGAGACCGAAGATGCGTTTATTGCTGATTTAGCGGTCGCGACTGGCTGTGGTCAAATTAAAACAGGGTCACTTTGTCGTACCGACCGTATGGCAAAATACAATCAATTGCTTCGTATCAACGAATGTAAAGTGTTACCTTATACGACGCCGTTCGGTACGCGTAATTAGTGAGGGCTGGAATCATGAAGCGTTTGTTTAAACTAGAGCAGGGCGTGCTTGCACTGCTGGCGATGTTGGTATTGATGCTGTCATATTATTTGCAATATATTGAATATTTAGAACCCTGTCCGCTTTGTTTAATGCAGCGCTTTATGATGTTTGGGCTTTTGTTTTGTTCGCTTGCAGGCGTATTTTTATTTACGCGGCGTCGTGGCTTTGTTCTGATGGGCTCTGAATTACTTTTGTCGTTAGGTGGGATGGTGTTTGCCTTTCGCCAGCTTTGGCTCCAGAGTTTACCTGTTGCCGATACCGGTATGTGCTTGCCAGGCATTACAGCATTCATGCATAAATTACCTTGGCAGGATGTTGTGCATGCGTTTATTTGGGGTGGCTCAGCGGGGTGTGGCGAGGTTGATTGGACGTTCGCAGGGCTTTCTATGCCTGCGTGGTCTGCTGTTTATTTTGGTCTAATAAGTTTAATGAGTATGTTTTTTTTGATAAGGCTGTGTAAGCATGACAGCATTTAAAACTGAAATTCTTGGGCGACATGCTCATACGCGCGCGCGTGTTACACGGGTGACCACGCCGCACGGTGAATTTGTTACGCCAGTGTTTATGCCGGTTGGTACCCGTGCTGGTGTGAATAACATGACGCCACGCGAGTTATGGGATGCCAATAGTCAAATTATTTTAGGCGGCAATACCTATCATATGTTGTGTGCACCGGGAATGGAGGTGATTGAAGCCGCGGGAGGCATGCATCGGTTTATGGGGTGGAGCGGCCCTATGCTCACGGATAGTGGTGGCTTTCAGGTGTTTAGTTTATCTAAAAATCAGGAGTTGTGTCGTATTGATGATGAAGGTGCGCATTTTACACTCCCAGGCTCAAACCAAACCATTCATATGACGCCTGAGATGTCACTTGAAACGCAAAAAATCATCGGTGCTGATATTATTATGGCGTTTGATCAATGCACGCCCGATAGCTGCACAGAAAATGAAGTGAGCTTTATTATGGAGCGAACGCATCGTTGGCTTAGGCAATCGGTCGCGTACCACGAGCAATACCCAAATTCTCGTTATGGCGATAGGCAAGCTTTATTTGGCATAATTCAAGGTGGAATTTTTCCTGAGCTTCGACGAGCAAGTGCAAAATTTGTGGCCAGTATGAACGTCGATGGCGTTGCTTTAGGGGGCGAGACGGTTGGGTTTGATATGCCCAAAACCGTTGAAGTGATTCGCTGGGTGTATGATATTTTACCTGAAGATAAACCGCGTTACACCATGGGTGTGGGCATGTCACCGCAAGATTTACTCGACGTGGTTGCTGAAGGCATTGATATGTTTGATTGCGTGGCACCTACCCGTAATGCGCGTCATGGTGCATTGTATTGCGGTGAGGTGGTGCGTCACAATCATTGGCTTAAGTTTGAAAGTGAACATAAAGATGAGCGAATTCAAATTAAAAAAGCGTGTTTTGCTGATGATTTGTCCCCCGTCATGCCCGGCTGTACTTGTTATACCTGCGCGCATCATTCACGTGCCTATATGCATCATTTGTTTAAACAAAAGTCACCAAATTTTACTGCGTTGGCAAGCATCCATAATATTCATGTTTTGCATGATGTTTGCACGCAGATGCGAAACTTAATTCTTGCAGAGCCTGCATCATCATGACAAATCTTATCGATATAAATCAAGCGAACGCATGGGTTCAAGCCGGTGAGGTAATAGCCTACCCAACTGAGGCAATTTATGGTTTGGGGTGCGATCCATTTAATCAACAAGCGGTTGAAGCGTTGCTGGCACTCAAACAGCGATCGGTATCGAAAGGCTTAATTAT
>Ga0210011_1000293_pt1 | contig 57626 bp, 64 predicted proteins | sample CryGeymeta201502_FD_183972 | JGI IMG/M metagenome (GOLD analysis project Ga0210011, IMG submission 183972) | Groundwater microbial communities from Crystal Geyser aquifers in Utah, USA - Crystal Geyser metaG 2015-02 (SPAdes) (version 2) | ecosystem: Environmental > Aquatic > Deep subsurface >...
GATCCACGCCATACTGCTTGGTGAAACCATCGACCACGTGATTCTTGTGTTCCCACACTCGTTTCACCAAATCCGAAGTAACCCCGATGTACAAAGTGCCGTTGCGTTTGCTGGCGAGTAGATAAACACAAGGCAGCTTGCTCATCTCGACCACTCCGTCATACCGGCGCAGGCCGGTATCCAGTCAATAAAATAGCCCGTGCAACGCTCGGACAAAACCAACTGCATGTTTGATGAAACCGCGGATACCGGCCTGCGCCGATATGACGGCTAATTAAACATCATCGGTTTGTTGTCGTTCAGGTTGAGCCAGCCTTTTACGATGCGATAGATGATCCAGAAGAAGTTGGCGAACAGGATGGCGAAACCGATCAGCAGGAAAGTAGTGGCAATGCCGATCACGGCCCACAGCAAACCGAACCAGAAGGTGCGGATCTGCCAGCGAAAATGGCTTTCCAGCCAAGTGCCAGAAACGTCCTCCAGTTTTACATAGTTGATGATGATGCCGACGATGGCAGTCAGTCCGGCGAAGTAAGACAGCGCGTACAGGACATAAACGATCTGGGCCAGATTTTTCATCGCCCGGTTTTTTTCTTCATTCAATTCCACGATCATTCCGTTCATTTTCCCTCCTTGCTCCAGGAATCCCGCAGCGTCACGGTTCGGTTGAACACCGGCTTGCCGCCCGGTTGATGGTCGCGGCGGTCGGTGACGAAATAGCCGAGGCGCTCAAACTGATAATGGGTTTCCGGAGCGGCGTCTTTGACGGCACTTTCCACCCAGCCTTGCACCACTTCCAGTGAATGCGGGTTGAGGAATTCGAGGAAGTCCCGGTCTTTGTCGCCGTCAGGTTCCGGCACGGTGAACAAACGGTCGTACAAACGGATCTCGGCAGGCAACGCGTGCTCGCGCGACAGGAAGTGGATCACGCCTTTGACCTTGCGACCTTCCGGATTTTTGCCCAGCGTGTCATGGTCGATGCTGCACTTGAGTTCGATGACCTTTCCCTCCGCATCCTTCACCGCTTCGTCGCAGCGCATCACGTAGCTGTGGCGCAGGCGGATCTCGCCGCCCGGCGTCAGACGCTTCCATCCCGGCGGCGGCACTTCGGCGAAGTCGTCGGCTTCGATGAGCAACTCTTTGCTGAACGGCACGACGCGCTTGCCCAGTTCCGGCACGTTGGGATGGAAGTCCGCTTCGCGTGTTTGCGCGCCATCGGCATTGGTGATGCTGACCTTGAGCGGATGGATGATCGCCATCACGCGCGGCGCGCGCAGCTCCAAGTCTTCGCGGATCGCAGATTCCATGATCGCCATGTCCACGCTGTTTTCGCTCTTGGATACGCCGATGCGCTTGGCGAATTCGCGGATGCCTTCGGGGGTGTAACCGCGCCGGCGCATGCCTTGAATCGTGGGCATGCGCGGGTCGTCCCAGCCGCTGATTTTCTTTTCGTTGACCAGTTGCAGCAGCTTGCGCTTGCTGGTGATGGTGTAGTGCAGTTCCAGACGCGAGAATTCGTACTGGCGCGGGTGGCAGGGGATGGTGATGTTGTCCAGCACCCAGTCATACAGCGGGCGATGATCCTCGAATTCCAGCGTGCAGATGGAGTGCGTGATGCCCTCCAGCGCGTCGGAGATGCAATGGGTGTAGTCGTACATCGGGTAGATGCACCACGTGTCGCCGGTGCGGATGTGGTGCGCGCGCTTGATGCGGTAGATGACCGGATCGCGCAGGTTGATGTTGGGCGAAGCCATGTCGATCTTGGCGCGCAGTACCATCGCGCCGTCGGCGAATTCGCCGTTCTTCATGCGTGTGAACAGGTCGAGGTTCTCTGCCACCGCGCGGTCGCGGTTGGGACTGTTCTTGCCGGGCTGGGTCAGCGAGCCGCGATATTCGCGCATCTGCTCCGGGGTGAGATCGTCCACATAGGCCAGTCCCCTGTTGATCAGTTCGGCCGCAAAATCGTACAGCGCATCGAAATAATCAGAAGCCCAGTGCACGGAGCCGGACCACTGGAAACCCAGCCAGCGCACGTCGTCCTGGATGGACTGTGCGTACTCCGCGTTTTCCTTCTCCGGGTTGGTGTCGTCGAAACGCAGATTGCACCGGCCGTGGTAATCCTGCGCCAGGCCGAAGTTGAGGCAAATGGATTTGGCGTGGCCGACATGCAGGTAGCCATTCGGCTCCGGCGGGAAGCGGGTAACGATGCTGCGGTGCTTGCCGCTGGACAAGTCGGCGTCAATGATGGTGCGGATGAAATTGGAGACGGCTGGGCTACTGCTCATGGCGCTGGGATTGACTCGGGTTGAACAAGATGCGCGATTCTACCCGAAACCGGCGCGACTTCGAAAAACCGCGCTGCGCGGGATGACAGAACCGGGTCGGCGGAAAGGGGGTATGAGAAGGCCGCTTCTTTGGTAGAATCGCGGGCGATTGGCGCAAGCCGCCGCTCCCGAAATCAACCACAAAAATAAAGCCAAAATGGAAATGTTGAAAAAAATCGTATCCGCCGTCACGCTGTGTTTGCTGCTGTCGTTCAGCCTGAACGGGATGGCGGACGAGATTCAGGACGCGAACAAGCTGTTCAAGCAGGGCCAGCTGGACCAGGCCTTGAGCAAGGTCGATGCCTATCTGGCGAACAAGCCGAAAGACGCGCAGGCGCGTTTTTTGAGGGGGTTGATCGTTAACGAGCAGGGCAAGCCGATGGAGGCCGTCAGCATCTTCACCGCGCTGACCAACGATTATCCCGAACTGCCGGAACCGTACAACAATCTGGCCGTGCTGTATGCCGGGCAGGGACAGTATGAGAAAGCCAAGGTCGCCCTGGAAATGGCGATCCGCACCCATCCCAGCTACGCCACCGCGCACGAAAATCTGGGCGACATCTACGCCAAGATGGCGAGTCAGGCCTATGACCGCGCGCTGCAACTCGACAAGAGCAACGCCGACACCCGGACCAAGCTGGCGCTGATTCGCGATTTGTTCGACCAGGGGGCGCGTGCTGCCAAAACACCCGGTGTGGTGTTGGCGGAGGCGGCATCCCCGGCAACTGTTCAACCCGCCGCGACAGCCGTGCTCCCGCCCGCCCCGGTCGCGGCGGAAACCACGGTGGTTGCCGTCGCACCGGTCGTGCAGGCGGCGCCGGTTCCGCCGATAAGGGTTGAGCTGTTGCCGGCATCCGTTGTGCCGGCCGCGAATGAGCCGGTCGCTCAGCCCGCCAGGGAAGTGGTCGCACCTGCCAAGGTCAACCCCGCGCCTGATACCAACGCGGAGATCGCAAGCGCGACGCGCGACTGGGCCAAGGCGTGGTCGGACAAAAACGTCAAACAATACCTGGCTTTTTATGCCGACGATTTCAACACTCCCAACGGGCAAGCGCGGGGCGCGTGGGAGGCGTTGCGCGAAGACCGCCTGACCCGGCCCAAGTCGATTCGCGTCGGTATCAGCAATTTGAAGGTGACGCCGGTTGACGCGCAACACGCGCTGGCGACATTTACCCAGAACTACCGGGCCAGCCATTACAAAAGTACCGACCGCAAGACCCTGCAATGGGTCAAACGCGACGGGCGCTGGCAAATCACCGAAGAGCGGGGCGGAAAATAAGACATGCGCTTCCTGCTCGCCCTGTTCGTTTTGCTGGCCATGAATGCCGTGGCCGAGACGGATTCGCGCGAAGTGGAGAAATCGCTGGCGCGCAGTCTGCAGGCGGTCGGGGACAATCGTCTTGATGTCGCGCTGAACGAGGTCGATTCTCTGCTCGAACGCAATCCGGATTTTAAGCTGGCACAACTGGTTCGTGGCGACCTGTTGCTGGCGCGGTCGCGGCCGTTGCGCGATTTTGGCAATGTGCCGGGCGCGTCGCGCGAGTCGCTGCAAGACTTGCGCGAAGAGGCGCAGGTGCGCCTGCAGCGTGTTCAGCAGCAGCAGCCGATCGCGGTGCCGCGTTATCTGTGGCAACTGGATGCGCGGCAACGCTACGCGGTGGTGGTGGACACCAGCAAGTCCACGCTTTATGTGTATGAGAGCGTCAACGGCGAACCGCGCTACGTTGCCGATTACTACATCAGCATGGGCAAAAAAGGGGCGGACAAGCTGGTCGAGGGTGACCAAAAAACGCCGCTCGGCGTGTATTTTGTCGACGGCTATATCCCGCGCCACAAGCTGGCCGACCTGTACGGTGCCGGTGCCTATCCGATCAGTTACCCCAACGAGTGGGATCGGCGGCAAGGGCGCAGCGGGCACGGTATCTGGCTGCACGGCACGCCGAGCAACACCTACAGCCGCGCGCCGCGCGCCAGCAACGGCTGTGTGGTGCTGGCCAACGACGATTTGCTCCGTCTGGGCAAAGACATCACGGTCGGCGCGACACCGGTCATTATCACCGATCAAATCGACTGGCTGCAGGATAGCGACCGCGCCGAGCGGGATGCGCTGTTGGCCGCGATCGAGCAATGGCGCAATGACTGGGAAAGCCGCAAAACCGAAATTTATTTAACCCATTACGCGCCGGACTTTGCCGCCGGCCAGACCGGGCGCGAAGCGTTCGCCCGGCAAAAACAGCGGGTCAACGCCGGCAAAACCTGGATCAAGGTCAAACTCGATAACCTGAGCCTCTTTCCGTATCCGACCCAGCCCGATCTGGTTGTGGTCAACTTCGACCAGGACTACGCCAGCAACAACCTGGTCAATCGCATGCACAAACGCCAGTACTGGCAAAAACGCGACGGGCGCTGGCAGATCGTTTATGAGGGCTCCGCATCATGAAAAAATTTTCGTATTTCGTTCTATCGATTTTGCTGGGCGCACTTTGTCTGCTGCCCGCACACGCCGCTTCTTCAACCCATGGAAAAATGAAAATGGTCAAACTCCACACCAGCCACGGCATCATCACCCTGCAACTTGACGCCGAGAAAGCGCCCCTCACGGTGCAGAACTTTCTTGATTATGTGAACAGCGGTTTTTACAGCAATACGGTCTTCCATCGCGTGATCCCCAATTTCATGATCCAGGGCGGCGGCTTTGAACCGGGTATGAAACAGAAAGCGGTCAACGCCCCGGTGAAGAATGAAGCGGCGAACGGGTTGAAGAACGACAAGTACACCATCGCCATGGCGCGCACCGGCGACCCGCATTCCGCCACCGCGCAGTTCTTCATCAACACCAAGGGCAACAGCTTTCTCGACTATCCCGGCCAGGACGGCTGGGGCTACTGCGTGTTCGGCAGGGTGGTCGAGGGCATGGATGTGGTTGATGCCATCGGCAAGGTGAGCACCGGCAGCAGCGGCTTCCATCAGGATGTGCCGAAAGAAGACGTCGTCATCACCAAAGCCGAAATCGTGCAATAACCCAAACGGCGCTGCGGCGCCGTTTTTATTCATGCCCCATTCGCTTCTCATCTCCGATTTGCACCTGAGTGACGAACACTCGCCGGCTGCGGAACTATTCCGGCACTTCGTGCGCGACATCGCGCCGCGCGCCGAGGCGCTCTATATTCTGGGCGACCTGTTCGAGTATTGGGCCGGCGACGATGATCTCGCCGATCCCTTTCATGCGGGAGTCGGCGATGCCCTGAGCCGGCTCGCGGCGCGCGGCACACGCATCTTTATCCTCCACGGCAACCGTGATTTTCTGATGGGTGAGAAGCTGGCTGCGGCGTGCGCCGCCTCGTTGTTGCCCGATCCCGTGCTGCTCGACCTGTACGGCATCCCCGCCTTGTTGACGCACGGCGACGCGCTGTGCACAGGCGATGCCGCCTACCAGCAGTTTCGCGCCACGGTGCGCGGCGGGCACTGGCGCGAGGATTTTCTCGCGCAGCCGCTGCCCGCGCGCAAGGCGCAGATCGAGGAGATGCGCGCGCGGAGTGAACAATCGAAACGCGGCAAGCCAAGCGACATCATGGATGTAACCGGGGAAGCGGTGCATGCGCTGTTTCGCCGGCATCACTATCCGTGTCTGATCCACGGCCACACCCACCGCCCGGCAAAGCATCTGCATCAGGTGGACGGGCTGACCTGCGAGCGCTGGGTGCTGGGCGACTGGGATGACGGTAGCGCACGGATATTGCGCGCCGACGAGACAGGATTGCACTGGCAAACCGTGGCCGCGACCGATTGAGCCGGGTGCAAATTTCAACCCGCCCCGCGTTTCAGGCTAAAATGCGCGTCCTTTAAGACGCACAAATCACTATGACCGGCATCACCATCGCCTTATCCAAAGGCCGCATCTTCGAAGAAACTTTGCCGTTGCTTGCCGCGGCCGGCATCACGCCGCTGGAAGACCCGGAGTCTTCGCGCAAACTCATTCTGCCGACCAACCGCGCCGATGTGCGGCTGATCATCGTGCGCGCTTCCGACGTGCCGACCTATGTGCAATACGGCGCGGCCGACCTGGGCGTGGCGGGCAAGGATGTGCTGAACGAGCACGGCGGCGACGGCCTGTACCAGCCACTTGATCTGAATATCGCCAGGTGCCGCATGATGGTGGCGGTGCCGGACGGATTTGATTACGCGTCGGCGGTAAAGCAGGGCGCGCGTCTGCGCGTGGCAACCAAATACGTGAAGACCGCGCGTGAACACTTCGCCGCCAAGGGCGTGCATGTCGATCTGATCAAGCTGTACGGCTCGATGGAGCTGGCACCGCTGGTCGGTCTGTCCGACGCCATCGTCGATCTGGTCAGTAGCGGCGCGACGCTGAAAGCCAACAACCTCGTGGCGGTGGAGGAGATCGCGCATATCTCGTCGCGTCTGGTAGTGAACCAGGCCTCGCTCAAACTCAAGCGCGATACGATACAACCCATGCTGGATGCGTTTGCCGGAGCCGTGAAATGAACATCACGAGACTATCGACCAAACAAGCTGATTTCGACGCCAGACTGAACAAGCTGCTGGCTTTCGAAGAGACTGCCGACGAGAAACTGGAAGCCACCGTCGCGGCCATCCTCGCCGATGTGAAAAAACGCGGCGATGACGCCGTGCTGGAATACACGCGCAAGTTCGATCGTCTGCCCTTGGCAGATTCCGCCGCGATGGAGCTGCCCAAGTCCGAACTGAAGGCGGCGTTCGATGGTTTGCCCGCCGACCAGAAGAAAGCGCTGGAGCAGGCGGCGCAGCGCGTCACCGACTATCACCGGAAGCAGGTGCAGGCTTCCTGGAACTACCTCGACGAAGACGGCACCCTGCTCGGTCAGCAGGTCACGCCGCTGGATCGCGTCGGTCTGTATGTGCCCGGTGGCAAGGCGGCCTATCCTTCATCGGTGCTGATGAACGCTTTGCCGGCCAAGGTGGCCGGGGTGCTTGAGCTGATCATGGTGGTGCCCACGCCCGATGGCGTGAAGAATCAACTGGTGCTGGCGGCCGCGCATCTCGCCGGCGTGGATCGCGTGTTCACCATCGGCGGCGCACAGGCGGTGGCGGCATTGGCCTACGGTACGGGAACCATTCCCAAGGTGGACAAGATCGTCGGCCCCGGCAATGCCTATGTGGCTTCGGCCAAGCGGCGTGTGTTCGGCGCCTGCGGCATCGACATGATCGCCGGGCCGTCCGAGATTCTGGTCATCTGCGACGGCCAGACCGATCCGGACTGGGTGGCGATGGATCTGTTTTCGCAGGCCGAGCATGACGAACTGGCGCAGGCCATCCTGTTGTCGCCGGATGCCGCCTTCATCGACGCCGTGGCGGCCAGCGCCGACAAGCTGCTGGCGCAGATGCCGCGCCGCGACATCATCCGCACCGCGCTGGAGAATCGCGGCGCGCTGATCCGCGTCGCCGATCTGGGCGAGGCCTGCCGCATCAGCAACCGCATCGCGCCGGAACACTTGGAACTGTCCGTGGTCGACCCGCAAGCATTGTTGCCGCAGATCAAGCATGCCGGCGCCATCTTCATGGGGCGCTACACCTCCGAGTCGCTGGGCGACTACTGCGCCGGGCCGAACCATGTGTTGCCGACCTCGGGCACCGCGCGCTTTTCCTCGCCGCTGGGGGTTTATGACTTTCAAAAGCGCAGCAGCCTGATCCAGGTATCCAGGGCGGGCGCGCAAAAACTGGGCGATATCGCCTCTACCCTGGCGTTTGGCGAGGGATTGCAGGCGCACGCCCGGTCGGCACTTTTCCGCCAAGAAAACTAGGGTTGTGTATTCGGGGGCGTTTGGGTAGAATCCGCGCCTCATTTTTGCAACTGGTCTGGAGTTAGTCATGGCACGCGTCTGTCAAGTCACGGGGAAAGCCCCGATGGTGGGTAACAATGTTTCCCACGCGAACAACAAAACCAAGCGTCGTTTCTTGCCGAATCTGCAACGCCGCCGTCTGTGGGTTGAATCGGAAAACCGTTGGGTGTCTTTGCGCCTGACCAATGCCGCGCTGCGCACCATCGACAAGAACGGCATCGACGCCGTCCTGTTCGAGATGCGCGCCCGCGGCGAGAAGGTATAAAGGAGAATTACTGTGGCAAAAGGCGCTCGCGAAAAGATCAAACTGGAATCCTCTGCAGGTACGGGGCATTTCTACACCACCAACAAGAACAAACGCACCACCCCGCAAAAGCTCGAATTCATGAAATTCGACCCGGTGGTGCGCAAGCATGTCGCATACAAGGAAACCAAGCTGAAGTAATTCGGCGAAGTTCAGGTGTGCAATAACGAAACCCGCGCAAGCGGGTTTTTTTATTTTGCGCTTTGATGCATGTCAATTTTTTGCCGTTGCGAGGGGCTTATGCTTGCAGCCCGCCAGCGCTGCAAGCTCGAAGTATCAATTCAGAGGAGATTCGATGTCCCGTGCAAGGATCCCGCAACTCATCTGCCCTGCCGGTAGCCTCCCCGCCCTGAAGGCGGCGGTCGACCATGGCGCCGATGCGGTTTATCTCGGTTACAAGAACGACACCAACGCGCGCAATTTTGCCGGTCTCAATTTTGACGAGAAGGCGATGCGCGAAGGCATCCGCTATGCCCAGACGCGCGGGCGCCATGTGCTGTTGGCGATCAATACGTTTGCCCAGCCCGGGCGTGATGCGGACTGGCAGCGCGCGGTGGACGGCGCGGCCGAGCTGGGTGTCGATGCTGTCATCCTGGCCGATGTTGGCCTGCTCGATTATGCCGCCCGGCGTCACCCCGGCTTGCGTTTGCATCTTTCGGTGCAGGGTTCGGCCACCAGTTATGAGGCAGTGAATTTTGCCCGGCGCGAATTTGGCGTGCGGCGTGCGGTGCTGCCGCGCGTGTTGACGCTGGCGCAGGTCGAGAACGTGATCTGCAACACGAGCGTGGAAATCGAAGTGTTCGGTTTCGGCAGTCTGTGCGTGATGAACGAGGGGCGCTGCTGGCTTTCTTCCTATGCCACCGGCGAATCACCGAACACGGTCGGTGCCTGTTCGCCGGCCAAGTACGTCAAGTGGGAAAAAACGCCGGGGCAGATGACGACGCGCCTGAACGGCATTCTGATCGACCGTTTCAGTGATGATGAGCCTGCCGGTTATCCGACGTTGTGCAAGGGGCGCTTCGAAGTCAACGGCGAGACGTATTACGCGCTGGAAGAGCCGACCAGTCTCAACGTGCTGGAGATATTGCCCGAGATTGCCCGCATCGGTGTGGCGGCAATCAAGGTCGAAGGCCGCCAGCGCAGCCCTGCCTATGTCGCGCAAGTGACCAAAACCATGCGCGCCGCGCTGGATGCGCTGGCACGCGATGAAGCCAAATACCGGGTGCAAGCGGCGTGGCAAGCCGAGTTGGCGAAAGTCTCCGAAGGCAGCCAGGCGACGCTGGGTGCGTACAGCCGGCCATGGAGATAAAGGGATGAGATTAGCCTTGGGCCCGCTGTTGTTCTTCTGGCCAAAACAGCAGGTGCAGGATTTCTACGCCGAGATGGCGCAGGACCCCGCCATCGACATCCTCTACCTCGGCGAAGTCGTCTGCTCGCGCCGCCAACTCATGCGCGTGGCCGACTGGATCGCGCTGGCGCGTGAGCTGGGCGATGCCGGCAAGGAGGTGGTTGTTTCCGCGCAGGCCTTGCTTGAATCGGAAAGTGATTTGAAAGCGCTGCGCCGCCTGATGGATGAAGCCGGTTGCAAGGTCGAGGCCAACGATCTCGGGGCGGTGAACATCGCCGCCGGACGGCCTTTCGTGGCCGGCCCGCACTTGAACATCTACAACCAGACTACGCTGGCGACCTATGCGCGCTATGGCATGCAGCGCTGGGTGCCGCCGCTGGAGGCGGACCGCGCGCTGGTGGAGACGCTGCACCGCAATCGTCCCGCTGGCGTTGAGACCGAAGTCTTTGTTTTTGGCAAATTGCCGCTGGCGTTCTCGGCGCGCTGTTTCACCGCCCGCCATTACGGGCTGAACAAGGACGATTGCCAGTTCAAATGTATCGACCATCCCGCAGGCATGACCCTGAACACCCGCGAAGGCCAACCTTTTCTGGCGATCAACGGAATTCAAACCCTGTCGGCGCAACATTACAACCTGTTGCGGGAAGTGCCGGACATGCGCAAGATCGGCATCGACATCATCCGCATCAGCCCGCAGGGGCAACAGATGGCGCAGATCATCCGGGCGTTCGATGCGGCGCGGCACGGCGAATCGGTTGAAACCGATTCGCGCGGCTGGAGTGACGAGGGTATGGTTGACGGTTACTGGTTCGGCGATGCGGGCATCGCGCAACGTCACAAGGGTGAAATTGGCAAGCTGCAGGGAGCTTAAATCATGAGCAAAAAAACCAGCATCCCGAAATTTCAGTTGCCCGCCATCATCGCGCGCCTCGGCGGCAAGTTGCCGCAATGGCCGCACACCTTGACGCTGATTGCCGGATTGAATGCCGCCGTGAAAATGAAGCTGTTGCCCGTGGAAGATTTGTCCGTGCTGGAAGGTCGCAGCTTCTTCGTCGAAGTGCTGGATACCGGTGGCAAGGCACACTTCACCTATCGCGCCGGGCTGTTTCGCCCGCTGTTTTCCGCGTCCCGGACACCCGATCTGGCCTTCCGCGCCAATCTGTCGGCCTTCATTCAACTGCTCGCCCGCCAGGAAGACCCCGACACCCTGTTCTTCAAGCGCGAACTTTGTGTCGAAGGCGATACCGAACTGGGTTTGTATGTGAAGAACATGCTCGACGCGGTGGAATGGCCGCAACTTCCACGGGCACTCCGCTTCGGGGAGACTCTATAAATCCATTTTGCAGGCGAATCGCGGCGTCGCGTGTTGGTTCCGGCCACTGCTTCGCAGTTTCACATCGGCTTCGCCGATAGGAGCTTTCACCGCAACTTCGTTGTCGCTCATTCCCCGCCTATCCATTCGATTGTCTCATCATTCGCTGCGCGGCCCCTTGCGCTTCATCCCGCAAAAGTGAATTTCAAGAGGCTCCCCTCGGATATTGAGGCCGCTCAGGCGGGTTGCACCCACGCTTGTGCCGCGCCGTAATCGCCAAACACCCGGATATCCGCGTCCACGAACAGGCGCGACAGCCAGGCCTGCCAGGTGAGCCACTGGTCGTCGGTGACGACGGCGATCTTGTTGAAGCTGTGATTGTGTTCGCGACTGAAGAATTTGATCTCTTCCCAGGCGACATCCGGTGTGTATTCAAGCATGCCGCGCAGGTCGAAGATCAGGTTCGCTTTATCACCGCCTTTGAGTTTGTACAGCGCGTGTTCTTCGACCTGCTTGAAATCGGCAAGGGTGAATTCGCCCATGACGGCGATGTTGACGAGGTTGTTTTTATCTTCGATGGTGATCATTTTTTCAGCTCGCTGGAGTGGGGAGACAGGCGCAAGCTTAACATGCCGCTGGCGATGATGAGGGCGATGCCGAACCATGCGATCGGGCTCAATCGCTCGTGCCAGATCAGCAAGCCGAACAAGGCGGAAAAGACAATGGTGCTGTAGGCCAGACTGCCGACGACCAGCGTCTGTCCGGTGCGGTAGGCGCGGGTCATGGCGAGCTGGGCGAAGGTGGCGCAGGCACCGATGGCGACCAGCGAAGGCAGCATATCGAAAGTCACCCGGTGCAGCGGGTATTGCAGCATCCACGCGCCGCTGCCGAGTGTAGCGATCAGATTGAAATAGAACACCACGCGCATGCCGGATTCGCCCAGCATACCAAGCTGGCGCACGTTGAGCAGTGCGATCCCAGCTAGCAGGCCGGAAACGAGACCAAGCAGGCCGGGTACGAGTTGATCCTGCGCCAGTGTCGGATGCAGCAGCAGGATGATGCCGGCGAAGCCGGTGACGAGCGAGCCGCTCAACGGCGCATGGAACTTCTCTTTCAGTACCAGCACGGTCAGCGCGGAAAGAAACAGCGAAGAGGTGTAGTTGAGGGTGATCGCGGTTGCCAGCGGCAGCACGGTGATGCAATAGAAGAACAGCATCATGGCGAGGGTGCCGGACAATCCGCGCCACAGATGGCCGCGCCAGTGACGGGTGCGCAGGCTGACGCGCTGCTGGCGCAGCATGGCAACCACGATGAGCAGGCTGAACAGCGAACGATAGAACACCAGTTCGTTGCTGGAAAAATGCGGCGCGCTGTATTTCACCAGTGCGCTCATGCAGGCGAAGAGCAGGCCAGCCAGCAGCATCCAGAGCGAACCCACCGTGCGCTTACTTCAGGTGCGGTTCGAGGTTGCGCCGCAGATATTCGTGGAAGTGAAGCATGCCGTCCTCGGTCGGCGACTGGTAGGGGCCGGCTTCTTCGATGCCCTGCTTGTAGAGCGCGCGGCGGCCCTGCTGCATGCGCAGGCAGATGATGTCGTCCTCTTTGGCGGTTTCCTGATACGCCTTTTTTTCCGCTTCGATGTAGTCGCGCTCGAACAGCACGATGTCTTCCGGGTAATAGAACTCGACGATGTTGGTGCAGGCGTCCGTTCCGCGCGGCAGGATGGTGCTGACCACCAGCGTGTGCGGATACCACTCGACCATGATGTTGGGGTAGTAGGTGAGCCAGATCGCGCCATAGCGCGGCAGTTCGCCATTGTTGTAGCGCAACACCTGTTCCGCCCATTTCCCGTACACGGGACTGCCGGATTTTTTCAGCGCGCGGTTGATGCCGACCGTCTGCACACTGTAGTGTTCACCGAAGTCCCATTTGAGATCGTCGCAATCCACGAACTGTCCGAGGCCGGGATGAAAAGGGACGACGTGATAGTCCTCCTGATAGACCTCGATGAAGGTCTTCCAGTTGAAGGTGTATTCCTCCACTTCGACGCGATCCAGCATATAACCGGAGAAGTCGATTTCCCTGAAGGCGGGCACGCTGGCCAGATCGCGCGCGATGTCGCGTTGTCCGGCGAACAGCAGGCCATGCCAGTTTTGCAGGGGCGACTTGTTGAGATGCAGGCAGGGGTTGGCCGGGAAGTGCGGCGCGCCGATCAGCTCGCCGTCGTTCTTGTAGGTCCAGCGGTGAATCGGGCAGACGATATGTTTGGCGTTGCCGCGCCCTTCGAGCAGGGTGGCCTGGCGATGGCGGCAGATATTGGACAAAAGTTCCACGCCATTTTCGTTGCGCACCAGCATCCTGGCGTTGTCCATCCATTCCAGCACATGGTAGTCGCCGGCATTCGGTGTCATCAGTTCGTGCCCGACGTATTGCGGGCCGGTATCGAACAGCGCGCGCTGTTCAATCTCCAGCACCTGCGGGTCGAAATACCAGCGCAACGGCGGTTGGGCGGATACGGGATTGAATTGTTTGAGTCTGGCGATTTCAGACATACCCACGGTTCCTCAGTGAATACGGGCGGCAAAACAGGTCGGCGATTGTCCCTGAAACGACGGAGTCGGGCAACAATTATTGGCGCGTGCCTCGCCTGCATGGGTAAAATGGCGGCCTTTTTCAACAAGGGGTTGCCCATGGTCGGCAAAGCACACAAGACGTTAAGTTTCGAGACGGCGATGGCCGAGCTGGAGCAGCTGGTCGCCGAGATGGAGTCGGGCAAGCTGGCGCTGGATGATTCTTTGGCCGCCTATAAACGCGGCGCGGAATTGGCGGCTTTCTGCCGTTCGCGCCTGGATGACGCGCAGCAGCAGGTGCGCGTGCTGGAAGAAGGCACACTGCGGGACTTTCCGGCGGCAGATAACACGAACGCACAGGGCGCGGGTGGCACAAAATGAACAATCGCTGCACCCCGTGCGTTTCCCTCACCCCCGTCCCCCCCGCTCCGCGTCCCACGGACGGGGCTGCATACCCGTCCGGCTATGGCGGCGCGAAGCATGCTTCGCGAAACCCCGCCTCTGCCCCGCAAGGCGAGGGGTACGGTATGCCCTCGCTACGCGAGATTCACTTCAACGGTTGATGATGACCGATTTTGCCACCTGGGTTGCCGCCCGCCAAACCTCATTTGAAAGCGTGCTGCAACGCCTGCTGCCGGCAGCGGAAGTTGCGCCGCAACGCCTGCATCAGGCGATGCGCTACAGCGTGCTCGACGGCGGCAAGCGCGTGCGCCCCTTGTTGGCGTATGCGGCGGGTGAATTGACGGGCGCGCCGGTGGCGCGCGTCGAGATCGCGGCCGCCGCCGTCGAATTGATCCACGCCTATTCCCTGGTGCATGACGATATGCCGTGCATGGACGACGATGTATTGCGCCGGGGCAAGGCGACTTGTCATGTCGAATACGACCAGGCCACCGCGCTGCTGGTTGGCGATGCGTTGCAAAGTCTGGCGTTCCAGCTCCTGTCCGAACAGCCCCTGAACGACGATGCGGCAAAACAATTGCAGATGGTGAAACTGCTGGCGCTGGCCGCCGGTTCGCGCGGCATGGCGGGCGGGCAGGCCATCGATCTGGCCAGCGTCGGCCGACAATTGACCCTGCCGGAACTGGAGCAGATGCACATTCACAAGACCGGCGCGCTGATCCGCGCTGCGATCCTGTTGGGCGCGCACTGCGGCAATCCGGCATCCTCCCAACTCGACCGGCTGGATCGCTTTGGCAAGCTGATCGGCCTGGCCTTTCAGGTGGTGGACGATGTGCTGGACTGCGAAGCGGACACCGCGACACTGGGCAAGACGGCGGGCAAGGACGCCGACCACGACAAGCCGACCTATGTCAGTTTGCTGGGTTTGCCGGGAGCGAAAGAAATGGCGCAGCGTCTGCATCGCGAGGCGCTGGAATCGTTGGGCGAGTTTGGCGAGCCTGCCCGCCGCTTGCGTGAGTTGGCTGACTTCATCGTATTAAGAAAGTTCTGATGTTCCCATTGCTTGACACCATCAACTCCCCCGCCGATCTGCGCAAGCTTGAGCGCGACCAGTTGCCGCAACTGGCGGCCGAGGTGCGCGAATTCCTGGTCGAGTCGGTGAGCAAAACCGGCGGCCATCTGTCATCCAACCTGGGCACGGTAGAGCTGAGCATCGCGCTGCATTATGCGTATGACACACCCAACGACAAGCTGGTGTGGGATGTCGGCCACCAGACCTATACGCACAAGATCCTGACCGGACGGCGCGCGGCGATGTGCGGCCTGCGCATGAAGGGCGGTATCGCCGGTTTCCCCAAGCGCGAGGAAAGCCCCTATGACACTTTTGGCACCGGCCATTCCAGCACCTCGATTTCGGCCGCGCTGGGCATGGCGGCGGCGGCCGGATTGCGCGGTTCCGGGGAGCGTGCCGTCGCGATCATCGGCGACGGCGCGATGACCGGCGGGATGGCGTTCGAGGCGTTGAATAACGCGGGGGCGATGGATGCCAATCTGCTGGTCATCCTCAACGACAACGATATGTCGATCTCGCGCCCGGTCGGCGCGCTGAACAATTATTTTGCCAGGCTGATGTCGGGACGTTTCTACGCCGCGATGCGGCGCGGCAGCGAGAAGGTGCTGAAGGGCATGCCGCCGGTGCTGGAATTCGCCAAGCGCACCGAAGAGCACCTGAAAGGCATGATGATGCCGGGCACGCTGTTCGAGGAATTCGGCTTCAACTATATCGGCCCAATCGACGGCCATGACATCGATGTGTTGCTCGATACGCTGGCCAATATCCGCAAACTGGAAGGTCCGCAATTTCTGCACATCGTCACGCAGAAGGGCAAGGGTTACGCCAAGGCGGAGGCGGATTGTCTGCTCTACCACGGTGTCGGCAAGTTCGACCGCACCAGCGGCATCATTCCCAAACCCGCGCCGCACCAGTCCTATACCCAGGTGTTCGGCGACTGGCTGTGCGACATGGCGGCGCAGGATGAAAAACTGGTCGGCATCACACCGGCAATGTGCGAGGGTTCCGGCATGCCCAGGTTTGCTGAGCAGTTTCCGCAACGCTATTTCGACGTGGGCATCGCCGAGCAGCACGCGCTGACCTTTGCGGCGGGACTGGCGTGCGAGGGCTACAAGCCGGTGGTGGCGATCTATTCCACTTTTTTGCAGCGCGCCTACGACCAGCTCATTCACGACATCGCCATTCAGAATCTGCCGGTGCTACTGGCGATCGACCGCGGCGGCCTGGTCGGCGCGGACGGCGCGACCCATGCCGGCAGTTTCGACTTGAGTTATCTGCGCTGCATTCCGAACATGACGGTGATGGCGCCCGCCGATGAGAACGAATGCCGCCAGATGCTGTTCACTGCCCATCAGATGAACAGCCCGACGGCAGTGCGTTATCCGCGCGGGGTCGGGCCGGGGGTCGCCACGCAAAAAGAGATGCGAGCCATTCCGCTCGGCAAGGGCGAACTGCGGCGCAACGGCAAGCAGGTTGCCATTCTTGCTTTCGGTTCGATGCTGACCCCGGCGCTGGCCGCCGCCGAACAACTGGATGCGAGCGTGGCCAACATGCGCTTCGTCAAGCCGCTGGATGAGCAACTGGTGCTGCAACTGGCGAGCGCGCACGAACTGCTGGTGACGGTAGAAGAAAATACCGTGCAGGGCGGGGCGGGCAGTGCGGTGGCGGAATGCCTGGCGCGGCACGGCGTGGCTGTTCCCGTATTGCACCTCGGTCTGCCCGACCGTTTTATCGAACAGGGCGACCCGGCCCAGTTGCTGGCGGAGTGCGGCCTGGATGCAGCGGGCATCGCGGCCAGTATCCGCGCCGCCTGCAAGGGTTAATCCGAGTAAATTTGTCGGGTATGGTTTATAATTCATTCCCGACCAACCAATGAGAGATTCAGCATGAATTCGATCGCGCCCATTCCCGACGTGCAAAGCGGCCCCGACACCCGGCATATTGCCATTGACCGGGTCGGCATCAAAAGCATCCGCCATCCGGTTGTCGTGAGCGACAAAAGCGAGGGCGTGCAACACACCATCGCCACTTTTAATATGTATGTGCACCTGCCGCACAACTTCAAAGGCACCCACATGTCACGTTTTGTGGAGATCTTGAACCGGCACGGGCGCGAGATTTCGGTCGAATCGTTCGAGGAAATCCTGCGCGAAATGGTGGACAAGCTGGAGGCGAAATCCGGCTACATTGAGATGGCTTTCCCGTATTTCGTCAACAAGACCGCGCCGGTGTCGGGCGTGCAGAGCCTGCTCGATTACGATGTGACCTTCATCGGCGAGATCATCGAGGGCAAGTACCGTTTCAGCATGAAAGTGCTGGTGCCGGTGACCAGCCTGTGCCCCTGCTCGAAGAAGATTTCCGAGCGTGGCGCGCACAACCAGCGCTCGCACGTCACGCTGACCGTGCGCACCAATGGGGTGGTGTGGATCGAGGAGCTGGTGCGCATGGCGGAAGAACAGGCATCCAGCGAACTGTATGGTCTGCTCAAACGTCCGGATGAGAAATATGTGACGGAGTATGCCTATGATCACCCCAAGTTCGTCGAGGATATGGTGCGCGACATCGCTGCCGCACTGAACGCGGATGAGCGCATCGACACCTACGTGGTCGAGTCGGAGAACTTCGAGTCGATTCATAATCATTCCGCCTATGCGCTGATCGAAAGAGACAAGATCAGGGACTAAAGGGAAATGAAGCCGGTCGCCATCTTTCGCCACGCTGCCGTCGAGGGTCCGGGCTATCTGGCTGATTTTCTCGACCGCCATGCCATTCCGTGGCAACTGATCCGTGTCGATGCGGGTGACTCTGTGCCGACGACCCCGGAAGCCTTTTCCGGTCTCGCCTTCATGGGTGGCCCGATGAGTGTGAATGACGATCTGCCGTGGCTTGCGCGGGAGTTCTCGCTCATCCGCGAGGCGCACGCGCAAGACATTCCCCTGCTGGGCCATTGCCTCGGCGGACAACTCATCTCCAGGGCGTTGGGCGCTGTGGTGAGCCGGAATCCGCTAAAAGAAATCGGCTGGGGCGAGGTGACAGTGTCCGACAATGCCACGGCACGTGCGTGGTTCGGCGATATCAGACAATTCGATTCATTTCATTGGCATGGCGAGACCTTTGCGCTGCCACCGGGCGCGGCGCATCTGCTTGCCAGCGCACACTGTGCGAATCAGGGATATGCCCTGGGCAAGCATCTGGCACTGCAATGCCATGTCGAGATGAATGAGCAGATGATCCGCGACTGGTGCGAAGTGGGTGCCGATGAGATCGATGTCGCCCGCAACGGTCCGGCCGTGCAAACCGCCGCGACGATGCAACAACTGATGCACAATAAACTGCCGCCTCTGCAGCGCATCGCCGAACGGCTCTATCAACATTGGGTGCAAGGCATTTCGCGCAAAACCGGTTAGAATCCGGCATGACTTACGTTGTCGCCGATAACTGCATCCGCTGCAAATACACCGACTGTGTCGAAGTGTGTCCGGTGGATTGTTTCCGCGAGGGCGGGAACTTTCTGGTGATTGATCCGGCCGATTGCATCGACTGCGCGTTATGTGTGCCGGAATGTCCGGCCAACGCCATCTTCGCCGCGGACGATGTGCCCGCCGACCAGCGCCAGTACATTGCGCTGAATGCCGAGCTCGCCAAGGTGTGGAAGCCCATCGTGGCGAAGAAGGATGCGCCAGCCGATGCGGACGCATGGCTCAACGTCAAAGACAAACTGCACCTGCTGCAACGGTGAATCCGGCAACCCGTCATTTCGACCAAATCGCGCGGCGCATCCTCGCCGCGCATCCCGCGCCCGACCTGCGCGGCATCACCGTCCTTCTCCCCAATTTCTCCGCGGCCCGACCACTGGCGCAGGCACTGATCCGTGCCGCGCAATGCCCAGTTTTGTTGTTGCCGCAGATGCTGACGCTGAACGCGTGGGCGCAAAGCATCAGTCCGGACGAGGCTGTGGTCAGTGACAGCCAGCGCGGCGCCCTGCTCTATCAGCACCTGCGCCGGCAACCCTGGTGCGACAACGCAGACCTGTGGGGGATGACGCAAGAGTTGCTGCAGCTGTTTGACGAACTTACCGGGGAAATGGATGCGCTGCCGTCCGATGAGGCGGCGTTTGTCAGTGCGGTGGGGCAGGCTTATCGGGCACGGGGGAATACCGCGCTGCACCTGGAAGCGCGGCTGGTGTTCGAGTTGTGGCACGCAATGCAGGGCGGCGGCGAGCAGGATGGCGCCCGCGCGTACCAGCAGCGTCTGGCAAAATTGGCGGCACGGGCGGCTGCCCCTTTGTATGTCTTGCGCACGTGCGCATGGGATCGGCTGGAGCAGCGTTTCCTTGACGAATATTCAAGCCGTGCAACGGTGAAAGTTTTTGACTTGCGTGAAATGGCGGCGCCGGGCAACGCTCCGCTGTTCTTTGCCGCCACTTCCCTGGAACAGGAAGCCCGCGCCGCCGCGATGCAGGTGCGCCGCTGGCTGGCGGCGGGTAAACGCGACATCGCTGTGGTGGCGCAAGACCGCGTGGCGGCGCGGCGGCTGCGCGCACTGCTGGAACGCGCCGGGGTGCTGGTGGCGGACGAGACCGGCTGGACTTTCGCCACCTTGTCGGTGAGCACGGCGCTGGAGCGCTGGCTCGCCGCGCTGCAAAGCGATTTTTACCATCACGACCTGCTGGATCTGCTTAAGTCGCCGTTCATCTTCGCCGACGCGGCGGCGGATGAACGCAAGGCGGCGGTGTACCGGCTGGAACAGTTGCTGCGGCAGCAGGGAATTGTTTCCGGGCTGGATAAATTCATCGCGCTTGCCGGGCACCAAACGACTTTGCATGCGCTGCTGGAACGCCTGCATCGGGCGGCCGCAGTGCTGGCGCCGCACAGAAAGAAGACGCTCGCGGAATGGCTGGCCGGGCTGCGCCAGAGCCTGGAGATTTTGGCTATCGATCAAGGATTGCGGCAAGACGAAGCGGGGCAGCAACTGTGGCGCGCGCTCGGGCAATGGCAAAAAGAGCTGGAAACGGACGGCGGGCGCCACGCCTTCGGCGAGTGGCGGCGGTGGCTGGCGCGGCAACTGGATGGCGAAACTTTTTGCGACAACAGCATCGACAGCCCGGTGCGCTTCACCCATCTGGCGGCCACCCGCTGGCGGGTATTCGACGCGGTGCTGTTGCTGGGCTGCGACGCCGATCATTTGCCCGGTGCAACAGAGGGCGGGCGCTGGTTCAACGATGCCGTTCGTGCCGCGCTGAATCTGCCCACGCGCAGTACCCATGCCGCGCGCCAGCGCGACGACTTGCTGGCATTGCTGGCATTGAACGATTGCGTGCGGGTCACCTGGCAGCGCGAACAAAACGGCGAAGCGCGCTTGTTAAGCCCGTTTCTGCAACTCATCCGCGACGAGCACTGGCGTGCGCACGGCGAGGATCTGGCGGAACCGGAGCTGTTGCGCTGTCTCGCGGCGGAAGACGCGCAACAAGTGCTGTTGCCGCAGTCGGCGCGGCCCGTGCCCGGGCTGACCCGGGCGGCAGTGCCCGCCAGTGTCTCGATCAGCGGCTATAACTCTCTGGTTGCCTGCCCCTACCAGTTCTATGCGCGCCATCTCCTGCATTTGAACGAACTGGACGAAGTGCCGGAAGCGATCGAGAAACGCGATTACGGCGAGCGCGTGCATGCCATCCTGCAACGTTTTCATCAAGATTATCCGCAAGTGAGCGGATATGCCCCGGCAGAATTGGAAACCGCCTTGCGCCGCCTCAGCGCAGAAGTGTTTGCCGATTTGCTGGCGCGGGATTTTGCCGCGCGGGCCTGGCTGGCGCGCTGGTTCAAGTCATTGCCCGCCTATCTCGCATGGCAAGCCGAAGGCGAAGCGGAGGGCTGGCGTTATGCCGAAGCGGAGACCCAATTCGACTGGCCGCTGGAGGGCGTGAATCTGCGCGGCCGCATCGACCGTCTGGATGTCAGGGGAGATGACAGGCGCGTACTTGACTATAAGACGCAGAGCGAAAGTCTGTTGCGTAACAAGCTCAAACAACCGGGCGAGGATGTTCAGCTCGCCTGCTATGCATATGCCCACGAGGCGGCGGATGTTGCCTTCGTCAGCATCGACAGCGGCACGGTGAAATCGGTCGTCCCGAAACAGGACCCCGCGCTGCTGGCGCAGCTCAATATCGAGCGGCTTGAGCGGGTGATGGGCGCGCTGCGCAACGGGGCGGGATTGCCCGCGAACGGCATCGACGCGGTGTGCGGCTATTGCGAAATGCGCGGCGTGTGTCGCAAGGGGGAGTGGAATTGATGGCGCTAAAAACATTTACCACAGTGACGCAGAGGCACAGTGAAAACCTTAAAACCAAACTCTTTATATTTGGCGCGCGAAATTCTTCCGCTCCCAATGACAGAGTTGGTAATGTTTTGCCTTTCTCTGTGTCTCTGTGTCTCTGTGGCGGATTTGTTTTTGGGTTTTTCTCATGAGCATCGCACTCGACCCAACCCGCAGTGTCGTGGTCGAAGCCTGCGCCGGCAGCGGCAAGACCTGGCTGCTAGTGTCGCGCATCGTGCGCCTGCTGCTGGACGGCGTGCCGCCGTCACAGATCCTTGCCATCACCTTCACCCGCAAGGCGGCGCAGGAGATGCGGGCGCGTTTGCAGGAGTGGTTGCGCGATCTGGCGCTGCGGGACGAGCCGTGGGTGCGCCAGTTCTGTGCCGAGCGCGGGCTGGTCCGCCTGGACGAGGCCGGGCTGCAACGCGCGCGCCGCCTTTACAGCGAAGTATTGCTGGCACAGCCGGCCATCACTATCAGCACCTTTCACGGCTGGTTCATGCAGGTTATGCAACGCGCACCGCTGAATTCCGGCGTGATGCAGGGGATGTCATTGCTCGAACGCGCGGGCGCGGCACAGGAAGAAGCGTGGGAAGAATTGCTGGAGCAGATGCGGCGGCAGCCCGACAGCGCGCAGGCGCAACAGATGGAATGGCTGTTCGGCGAATGCGGCCTGTTCGGCGCGCGCAAGCTGCTGTTTAACTTTCTCGGCAAACGCGCCGAGTGGTGGGCTTACACCCAGGGGCAGAGCGATGCACCGGCCTTCGCACTGGAGAATTTGCGCGCCTGCCTCGCGGTGGATATGGAATTCGACGCGGTCGCCGAATGGGGGATGCGCGAGGACGGCGAGCAGGTGTTGTTTGCCTTTGTGCGGCAACTGTCAGCCAACGGCACCGACACACAGGCAAAAAAAGCCGGCGGGCTGGAGCAGGCTTGGACTGATCATTTGCCGCCTGCGCGCTTTGACGCGTTGCAGCCGTTGCTGTTCACCCAGGCGGGCGAGCCGCGCAGTTTCAAACCCACCAAAAAACAGGACGCGGAATCTTTTTTGATCGCGCGCGATGCCTTGATTGACAGGTTGCAACAGGTGCGCGACACCCTTGCCGAGCAACGGGCGTATCGTCTCAACCGGGCCGTGCTGCACTGCGGCGCGGCGCTGCTCGAGTGTTACCAGGTGCTCAAGGCGAAAAAACTGCAGATGGATTTTTCCGATCTGGAGTGGCAGTTGTGCCGCCTGCTGCAACAAAGCGAACACGCCGAAACCATGCAGTACAAGCTCGACAGCCGCTATCGCCATGTTTTGCTGGACGAGTTTCAGGATACCAACCCGCTGCAGTGGCAGATTTTGCGCGCCTGGTTTGATGCGGCGGTGGCGGTTGAGTCGCAGCCGACCGTGTTCATCGTCGGCGATCCGAAACAATCCATCTACCGCTTCCGCCGCGCCGATGCCCGTCTGTTCGGCGTGGCGCGTGAATATCTGCAGGAGAATTTTGCCGCCGAGACCTTGGCCAACAGCCTCACCCGGCGCAATGCGCAGCCGATTGTCGATGCGGTGAATGCCGTTTTTCGCGACCAGCCCGACGGTTTTGAATTCGTCGAGCACCAGACGCATCAGAAGGAACTTCCCGGCCATCTAATGGTGCTGCCGCTGGCGCAAGCCGAGCCGGGTAACGGGGAAGATGCCGGGAGCGCGCTGCTGGTGTTGCGCGATCCGCTCACCACGCAGCGCGCGGAAGCCGAAGAAGGTGCGCGCCGGAATGAAGCCGTGCAATTCGCCAGACAGCTGCAAATCATCGTGCACGAATGGCAAGTGGGTGCCGCGGGCCAAACCCGCGCTGCCGCCTACGGCGACATTATGGTGCTGGTGCGCAGCCGCACCCACCTCGCGCTGTACGAAGAGGCGCTGCGCGAGCGGCAGATTCCCTTTATCACCTCGCGCCGCGGCGGCTTGCTCGACACGCTGGAGGCGGAGGATGTGCAGGCGCTGCTGACTTTCCTGATTACCCCGTTTGCCGACCTGGCGCTGGCCCAGGTATTGCGCTCGCCGATCTTTGCCTGCAGCGATGCGGATCTGATGCGTATGGCAGAAATAAGGACCGGGGAACGAGGATTGAGCAGCGCTGCAGATGCGGAACGGGCGGAGGCTTTAACTCAATCTTCGCTCCCCAATCCTCACCCCTCCTGGTGGCAACGCCTGCAACATCTTGCCGATCCCTCTCCCGCGCTGCTGCGCGCCGCCGGGCTGCTGCAACGCTGGCTGGCGCTGGCCGACAAGCTGCCGGTGCACGATCTGCTTGACCGCCTTTATTTCGAGGGTGATGTGATTGCCCGCTACCGCGCCGTGCTGGCGCCGGAGTTGCGCGCCAAGGTCACGGCCAACCTGCATGCCATGATGGAAATCGCGCTCGCCGTGGATGCCGGGCGCTACCCCAGCCTGCCGCGTTTCCTGCAGGAGTTGCGCGAATTGCGCGACAGCAGCGACGACGCGCCGGACGAAGGCAAGCTCGGCAGCGCGGGCGATGCGGTGCGCATTTACAGCGTGCACGAAGCAAAAGGGCTGGAAGCGCCGATTGTCTGGCTGCTGGACGCGAATGCGGAAAAGAACGGCAAGGAAGACAGCGGCGTGCTGCTCGACTGGCCGACGCGCGAAACGCGGCCGCTGCATTTTTCGATGTACACCGATCAAGCATCGCGCGGCCGGCAACGCCTTCCCCTGTTCGGGCTGGAGGCGGCCGAGCAGGCGCGCGAAGAGATGAATTTGCTCTACGTCGCCATGACCCGCGCGCAGCAGGCGCTCATCGTTAGCGGCAACCGGGGGGCGCGCGAAGGAAACTCGCTCAGCTGGTATGCGCGCATCGCGGCGGTGGCGGGCGCGCAGCCCAATCAATTGTGCGGCAATATTTCTGGCGCAGCCGATTCGGCCGCGCAGGCCAATCCGCCGCAGGCGACATTGCGCGATACAGACTTGCCGCCGCCGGTGTCTGCCGGCACACGCGCGGCGCCCAACAGCGCATCACAGCAACGCGGGATCTGGCTGCACGGGCTGCTGCAACATATAACCGGTGGCGCGACTGGCAAGACCGAGCTGCAGCAACTTCTCGCCATTCCGGCGCACGCGATTGACCCGCTGTGGCAACAGGCGCAGCAACTTGTGGCGTTACCCCACCTGGCGCGTTTTTTTGACGCGCGGCAGTACCGCGCCGCCTGCAACGAGATGGCTTATATCAACGCGGCGGGAGAGCTGAAGCGGATCGACCGTCTGGTCGAGTTTGACGACGAAGTATGGGTGCTGGATTACAAGCTGGGCGACAGCGAAGAGGCGGTGCGCTATAAAGCGCAGATGGAGGAATATCGGGGCGCGATGCAGGCGGTGTATGCGGGCAAGAAAGTTCGCTCAGCGCTACTGTTCGCGGACGGGGTGCTGCGGGAAGCGGATACCTAAAGCGGGGCGGGTAAAAAGGAGAGCGGGATGAGTATCGTTGATTGGCCGGAAGGGGAGCGCCCGCGGGAAAAATTACTGCAACGCGGCGCGGCGGCGTTGTCCGATGCCGAGTTGCTGGCGATCTTCCTGCGCACCGGGGTGCGCGGCAAAAGCGCGGTCGATCTGGCGCGAGAGTTGCTGGCCCGCTTTGATAATCTGACCCGCCTGTTCGCGGCGACAGAAGATGAATTCTGCGCGGTCAAAGGGGTCGGGCAAGCCAAGTACGTGCAGTTGCAGGCGGTGTTGGAAATGTCACGACGCGCGTTGCGCGAGGAAATAAAGAGCGGCGATGCGCTGACTTCGCCGCGCGCGGTGCGAGATTATCTGCGGCTGCTGCTGGGCGGTCGCCAGCAGGAGGTGTTCGCCGCCCTGTTTCTGGACGCGCAACACCGGGTCATCGCCGCGGAAGAATTGTTTCAAGGGACACTCACCCAGACCAGCGTGTATCCGCGCGAAGTGGTGAAGCGCGCCTTGCATCACAACGCGGCGGCGATCATCTTTGCACATAACCACCCGTCGGGGGTGGCCGAGCCAAGCCAGTCGGACCGCCTGCTGACGGATGCGCTGAAACAGGCGCTGGCGCTGGTCGATGTGCGCGTGCTGGACCACTTTGTAGTGGCCGGGGCGGGCGGGTTTTCCTTTTCCGAACAGGGGTTGCTGTAAGCCGGCGCTGCCTGCCGCCAATCCTGCCGCCGGATTATCCTGCGTTAAATCCCCAATTTCCCTTTGACATGGGCGGGCGTTCTATGGATAATCGCGCGCTCTTTTGGGAGGGGTGGCCGAGTGGTTAAAGGCAGCAGACTGTAAATCTGCCCTCTATGAGTACGAAGGTTCGAATCCTTCCCCCTCCACCAGATGAGTTGTGCTATTTTTTTGCAGTTTAGGGGGCTGGTGCAAGGGTCGTGCGGGTGTAGCTCAATGGTAGAGCAGAAGCCTTCCAAGCTTATGACGAGGGTTCGATTCCCTTCACCCGCTCCAGCAGTTAAGTTTGCCCATGTGGCTCAGTGGTAGAGCACTCCCTTGGTAAGGGAGAGGTCGTGAGTCCGATTCTCACCATGGGCACCAGATTTTATGGTTTTAGTTCTTTTCGTTAAATTGGGTTGATGGGGGATTATCATGGCAAAGAGCAAATTTGAACGTACCAAACCGCACGTAAACGTCGGCACGATCGGCCACGTTGACCACGGCAAGACCACCCTGACGGCGGCGATCACCATCGTGTTGTCGAAGAAATTTGGCGGCGAAGCCAAAGCCTACGCCCAGATCGACGCGGCGCCGGAAGAAAAGGCGCGCGGCATCACCATCAACACGGCTCACGTCGAATACGAGACAGCCAACCGCCACTACGCGCACGTTGACTGCCCGGGCCACGCCGACTACGTCAAGAACATGATCACCGGCGCGGCGCAAATGGACGGCGCCATCCTGGTCGTGTCCGCCGCCGACGGTCCCATGCCGCAGACGCGCGAACACATCCTGCTGGCGCGCCAGGTTGGCGTCCCTTACATCATCGTGTTCATGAACAAATGCGACATGGTCGATGACGCCGAACTGCTGGAACTGGTCGAAATGGAAATTCGCGAGTTGCTCAGCAAGTACGACTTCCCCGGCGACGACATCCCCATCATCAAGGGTTCCGCCCTCAAGGCGGTTGAAGGCGACACCGGCGAACTGGGCGAAGGCGCCATTCTCAAGCTGGCCGAAGCCCTCGACACCTACATTCCGACACCCGAGCGCGCCATTGACGGTGCCTTCCTGATGCCGGTGGAAGACGTGTTCTCCATCTCCGGTCGCGGCACCGTGGTGACCGGCCGGATCGAGCGCGGCATCGTCAAGGTTGGCGACGAACTCGAAATCGTCGGCATCAAGCCCACCCTCAAGACCACCTGCACCGGCGTCGAAATGTTCCGCAAACTGCTGGACCAGGGCCAGGCGGGCGACAACGTTGGCGTGCTGCTGCGCGGCACCAAGCGCGAAGAAGTCGAGCGCGGCCAAGTGCTGGCCAAGCCCGGCTCGATCACCCCGCACACCAAGTTCACCGCCGAGATCTATGTTCTAGGCAAGGACGAAGGCGGGCGCCACACCCCGTTCTTCCAGGGTTACCGCCCGCAGTTCTACTTCCGCACCACCGACGTGACCGGCGCGGTCGAACTGCCGGCCGGCACCGAAATGGTGATGCCGGGCGACAACGTCAGCATCACGGTGAACCTGATCAACCCGATCGCGATGGAAGAAGGCCTGCGCTTCGCGATTCGCGAGGGCGGCCGCACCGTCGGTGCCGGAGTGGTTGCCAAGGTTATCGAGTAAAAAGATTGAGAAGGGTGAAAGGGGAAGAGAGAGGGTTGACCTGTCTCTCTTCTCTCTTCTCTCTTTCCGAGTTTTAGGCCAGTAGCTCAATTGGTAGAGTATCGGTCTCCAAAACCGAGGGTTGGGGGTTCGAGACCCTCCTGGCCTGCCAGTTATAAAGTAGAACGGACGTAAATGGCTGACAAAATCAAACTGCTGATCGCCCTGCTGCTGCTTGCGGCGGGAGTGGTTGGCTTCTATGCGCTGGGCGATGCGGCGGCGGTATTGCGCGTGGCGTCGGTGCTGTTCGGTGTGATGGCGGCGGCGGGCGTGTTCTGGACTTCGTCGCAGGGCAAGCGTTTTTTCGGTTTTGCCGGTGATTCGGTGAACGAGGCGAAGCGCGTGGTGTGGCCGACGCGCAAGGAAACGGTGCAGACCACCGGCATTGTGATTTTGTTTGCGGTAGTGATGGCGCTATTCCTGTGGGCGGTGGATGCGAGTCTGTTGCTGGTCGTCAACAAATTGATGGGACGGGGGGATTAATGGCCAAACGTTGGTATGTGGTGCATACGTACTCGCAATTCGAGAAGAGCGTGCAGCGCGCGTTGATAGAGCGTATCGGGCGCACCGGCATGCAGGATATGTTCGGCCAGATTCTGGTTCCGGTCGAGGAAGTAGTTGAGTTGAAGGCGGGGCAGAAAAGTATAAGCGAGCGCAAATTCTTTCCCGGCTATCTGCTGGTCGAGATGGAAATGACCGACGAAACCTGGCATCTGGTGAAGAGTTTGCCCAAGGTAACCGGTTTCCTCGGCGGCAGCGCGATGAAGCCGTCGCCCATTTCGCAGAAGGAAGTGGACACCATCATGGAGCAGATGCAGGCGGGGGTGGAGAAACCGCGGCCCAAGGTGTTGTTCGAGGTGGGCGAATCGGTGCGCGTCAAGGAAGGTCCGTTTACCGACTTCAACGGCTCGGTGGAGGATGTCAACTACGACAAGAGCAAGCTGCGCGTGGCGGTCACCATTTTTGGTCGCGCCACACCGGTGGAATTGAGTTTCGGGCAGGTGGAAAAAGCCTGATCAATGCAGGCGCGAGAAAGTCGGCCTGAATGCAGGAGCAGTCATCGTTTTTTTAACGGGGAGCGTGCCGGAGCAATTACGGTATGCGTTTAACCCACTAAGAAGGAGTCGCAACGTGGCAAAGAAAATCGTCGGCTATATCAAGCTGCAAGTCCCGGCCGGTAAGGCCAATCCCAGTCCTCCGATCGGCCCCGCACTGGGCCAGCGCGGCCTGAACATCATGGAATTCTGCAAGGCCTTCAACGCGCAAACCCAGGGCGTCGAGCCGGGTCTGCCGATTCCTTGCGTAATCACCGCTTATGCGGACAAGAGCTTCACCTTTGTGATGAAGACCCCGCCCGCGACCATTCTGATCAAGAAGGCCGCCGGTATCCAGAAGGGTAGCGCGGTGCCGCATACCACCAAGGTCGGTAACCTGACCCGTCAACAGGCCGAAGACATCGCCAAGACCAAGCAGCCCGACCTGACCGCTGGCGATATGGACGCGGCGGTGCGCACCATCGCCGGTAGCGCGCGCAGCATGGGTATTACTGTGGAAGGGGTGAAATAACATGGCACAAATTTCCAAACGCTATAAGGCAATCGCGGCCCAAGTCGAACGCAACAAGCTGTATGCGCTGGACGAGGCGCTGAAGCTGGTGAAAGAAACCGCCAAGGCCAAGTTTGATGAGTCGATTGATGTGGCGGTGAACCTGGGTGTGGACGCCAAGAAGTCGGACCAATTGGTGCGCGGTTCGGTCGTGTTGCCCAAAGGCACCGGCAAGAGCGTGCGCGTGGCGGTATTCGCCCAGGGCGCCAAGGCGGAAGAAGCCAGGGCGGCCGGTGCCGACATCGTCGGTTTTGACGATCTGGCGGAAAGCATCAAGGCCGGCAAGATGGATTTCGACATCGTGATTGCGGCGCCGGATGCGATGCGTATCGTCGGCCAGCTGGGCCAGATTCTCGGCCCGCGCGGCTTGATGCCGAACCCGAAAGTCGGCACGGTAGCGGCCGATGTGGCGGGCGCGGTGAAGAACGCCAAGGCCGGTCAGGTGCAGTACCGCACCGACAAGAACGGCATTATCCAGTGCACTATCGGCCGTGCCTCGTTTGCGCCGGAAGCCCTGCGCGAAAACCTGCTGGCACTGATCGATGCGCTGAACAAGGCGAAGCCGGCCGGTGCCAAGGGTGTGTATCTGAAAAAGATCGCGATCTCCAGCACCATGGGTGTCGGGATCCGCGTCGAGCAGGCCAGCCTGGCTGCGTAATGTATCGAATTTGATGGCGGGGGTTGTATTCCCGTCGTCATGTGTTCTTTGGACTGCTGGCGTGGCTGGCAGCATCAAAGACCGTAGGTGTTGGAAGCGCAGTTGGCTGAAGACTTAATTGACGGCAGTTGCGTCGGCCCACGCAGATGGTGTGCCCGCAAGCGGAGAGTTGGTTTGATTTTCTGTCTTGAGGTCGCGGTCATTAATCGGGAAGTATCGCGCGCAGGCAAGATACTCCACAGTGAAGATGGAGGAAGACTTTGAGTCTCAATCTGCAAGAAAAGCAAGCAGTCGTCGCGGAAGTCAGCGCACAAGTGGCGCAGGCCCAGACGGTCGTGCTGGCCGAGTACCGCGGTATCGCCGTCGCGGACATCACCAAATTGCGTGCCAATGCGCGCCAATCCGGGGTGTATCTGCGCGTGTTGAAAAACACGCTGGCGCGCCGTGCGGTGCAGGGCACGCCGTTCGAGGGCTTGGCTGACCAGATGGTGGGGCCGTTGCTGTACGGTATCAGCGCTGACGCAGTCGCCGCCGCGAAAGTGGTGCACGAATTCGCCGGCACCAATAGCAAGCTGGTAATCAAGGCAGGCGCTTACAACGGCAAAGTAATGGATGTGGCGGGCGTTACCGCGCTCGCAACCGTGCCTTCCAAGGAAGTGCTGCTGGCGCAACTGCTGGGTCTGTTGCAGTCGCCTGTTTCCGGTCTGGCGCGCGTCATTGCGGCCGTGGCGGAACAGAAAACCGCTACCGCTTAATTTTTTCGAACTCTTAATTTCAGGAAGAACAAAATGGCATTTGATAAAGACGCATTCTTGGCAGCACTGGACGGCATGACCGTGCTGGAACTTAACGAACTGGTAAAGGCGGTCGAGGAGAAATTCGGTGTGTCCGCTGCCGCAATGGCGGCTCCTGCTGCCGGCGGCGCTGCCGGCGGTGCCGCCGCTGCGGCGGAACAAACCGAGTTCACCGTGGTGTTGACTGCCGCCGGCGAACAAAAAGTTGGCGTGATCAAGGTGGTTCGCACCATCACCGGTCTGGGCTTGAAGGAAGCCAAGGATCTGGTTGACGGCGCGCCGAAGCCGGTCAAGGAAGGTGTGAGCAAGGCGGATGCCGATGCGATCGCCAAGCAACTGATCGAAGCGGGCGCGACTGCTGAAATCAAGTAAGCATTGCGCTGCGCAAAAGGCTGACGGTTTTGCCGTCAGCCTTTTGCCGCTTCTGCAAAGGAAACTGTAGTAGCAGGCAGATGCCAGCGATTAGCCGGACCCTGGTTTCGGTTAATCCCTGTCTTCTGGCGCAAGGCGGCGAAGTGCCGTGCTTGAACCCGAATTGTATAAGGGCGCCTCTGGAAATTCACTTTTGCGTGATGAAGCGCACGGCGCACGGTGCGCAGGAACCGGAGTGTACACAGGGGTACATGAGGATTCCGAGCACCGCGCAACGCGGCGATTCGCATGCAAAATGAATTTTATAGAGGCGCCTATAAGCAGGCTCGCGCCGCAGGGCGCGGGTACGCAACCTTGGTTTTCCAACTGTCGTGGAGATTATATGAGCTGCTCTTTCACTGAAAAAAAACGCATACGTAAGAGTTTTGCGAAACGCAAGGGGGCATTGCCGGTGCCTTTTCTGCTTTCCACCCAGCTGGAATCCTACAGCGCGTTCCTGCAGGCATGGACGCCGGCCGAACAGCGCAAGAATGACGGGCTGCAAGCCGCGTTCAATTCGATTTTCCCGATCGAGAGCCACAACAAATTTGCCCGTCTCGATTTTGTCAGCTACCAGTTGGGCATGCCGCCGTTTGATGTGCGCGAATGCCAGCAGCGCGGCCTGACCTACGCTTCGCCGCTGCGCGCGCGGGTGCGTCTGACCATCCTCGACAAGGAGTCGTCCAAGCCCAAGATCAAAGAGGTCAAGGAGCAGGAAGTCTATATGGGCGAGATTCCGCTGATGACCAACACCGGTTCGTTTGTGGTCAACGGCACCGAGCGTGTGATCGTGTCGCAATTGCACCGTTCGCCCGGGGTGTTCTTCGAGCATGACCGCGGCAAGACACACTCCTCCGGCAAGCTGCTGTTCTCCGCGCGCGTGATCCCCTATCGCGGTTCCTGGCTGGACTTCGAGTTCGATGCCAAGGATTTTGTGTATTTCCGTATTGACCGCCGGCGCAAATTGCCGGTCACCATTCTGCTGAAATCGATCGGCTACACGCCGGAGCAGATTCTGGCGATGTTTTTCCAGTTTGACACCTTCCATTTTGGCAAGAAGGGCACCCAGTTCGAGGTGGTGCCGGAGCGTCTGCGCGGGGAAATCGCGCGTTTCGATATCACCGCCAAGGACGGCAAGCTGATCGTGGCGAAGGACAAGCGTATCACCGTGCGCCACATCCGTGAAATCCAGGAAGCGAGCATCGACAAGCTGACGGTGGAAGACGAGTTTTTGCTGGGGCGCGTGCTGGCGAATAACCTGGTGGACAAGGACAGCGGCGAAATTATCGCCAATGCCAATGACGAGATTACCGAGACATTGCTGGAAACCCTGCGGCAGGCCGGCATCGCCAAAATCCAGACGCTGTACACCAACGAACTGGATCAGGGCGCCTATATCTCGCAGACCCTGCGCATGGATGAAACGACCGACCTGTGGACGGCGCGTGTCGCGATCTACCGCATGATGCGTCCCGGCGAGCCGCCGACCGAAGATGCGGTGGAAGGGCTGTTCAACGGTTTGTTCTTCAATGAAGAGCGTTACAACCTGTCCGCCGTCGGGCGCATGAAGTTCAACCGCCGAGTCGGGCGCGAGGAACTGACCGGCGAGAACGTCCTGTCCAACGAGGATATCGTCGAGGTGGTGAAGATCCTGGTCGAGTTGCGCAACGGGCGCGGCGAGATCGACGACATCGATCACCTCGGCAACCGCCGTGTGCGCGCCGTGGGCGAACTGGCGGAGAACCAGTTCCGCGTCGGCCTCGCCCGCGTCGAGCGCGCGGTCAAGGAACGCCTCGGCCAGGCCGAAGCGGATAACCTGATGCCGCACGACCTGATCAACGCCAAGCCGATCTCGGCGGCGGTGAAGGAATTCTTTGGCTCCTCGCAGCTGTCGCAGTTCATGGACCAAACAAACCCGCTGGCCGAAGTGACCCACAAGCGACGGATTTCCGCCCTCGGCCCCGGCGGCCTGACGCGCGAGCGCGCCGGCTTCGAGGTGCGCGACGTGCACCCGACCCACTACGGCCGCGTGTGTCCGATCGAAACCCCGGAAGGCCCGAACATCGGCCTGATCAACTCCTTGGCGCTGTATGCCCGCACCAACGAATACGGCTTCATCGAAACGCCGTACCGCAAGGTGGCCAAGAGCCGCGCGCTGGACGAGGTGGACTATCTGTCCGCGATCGAGGAGGGCAATTTTACCATTGCGCAGGCGAATGCCGAACTGGACAAGAAGGGTCACTTTACCGACGACATCGTGTCCGCCCGCCAGCACAACGAGTTCGTGCTGGCCGAGCCGGAGAACATCGAATACATGGACGTGGCACCGGCGCAGGTGGTATCGGTCGCGGCTTCGCTGATCCCGTTCCTGGAGCACGATGACGCGAACCGCGCCCTGATGGGCGCCAACATGCAACGCCAGGCGGTACCGGTGTTGCGCGCCGAGAAGGCGCTGGTCGGTACCGGGATCGAGCGCACCGTGGCGGTCGACTCCGGCACGGCGGTGCAGGCATGGCGCGGCGGCCGCGTGGACTATGTGGACTCCGGCCGTATCGTGGTGCGTGTCAGCGACGAAGAAACCGTGGCGGGCGAAGTCGGGGTGGATATCTACAACCTGACCAAATACACCCGCTCCAACCAGAACACCAACATCAACCAGCGTCCGCTGGTGCGCGTGGGCGACGTGATCGCGCGCGGCGACGTGGTGGCGGACGGGGCATCGACCGACATGGGCGAGCTGGCGCTGGGGCAGAACATGATGATCGCGTTCATGCCGTGGAACGGTTACAACTTCGAAGACTCGATCATGATCTCCGAGCGCGTGGTGGCGGAAGACCGGTTCACTTCGATCCATATCGAGGAACTGACGGTGATGGCGCGCGACACCAAGCTGGGAACCGAGGAAATCACGCGTGACATTCCCAATCTATCGGAAGCGCAGATGGCGCGTCTGGACGAGTGCGGCATCGTGCACATCGGCGCCGAAGTCGGAATTGGCGATGTGCTGGTGGGCAAGGTAACGCCGAAGGGCGAGACCCAGCTGACGCCGGAAGAGAAGCTGTTGCGTGCGATCTTCGGCGAAAAGGCTTCCGACGTGAAAGACACTTCGCTCCGCGTGAAGGCGGGTATGTCGGGCACCGTGATCGACGTGCAGGTGTTCACCCGCGAAGGATTGCAGCGCGACAAGCGCGCGCAGCAAATCATCGACGATGAACTGGCGCGCTACAAGAAAGACCTGGCCGACCAGATGCGCATCGTCGAGTCCGACGCGTTCGCCCGCCTGGAAAAACTGCTGCACAACAAGATCGCCAACGGCGGGCCGAAGAAGCTGGCCAAGGGTAGCAAGCTCAACAACGAGTATCTGCACAGCGTCGAACATCACCAGTGGTTCGACATTCGCGTGGCGGATGACGCGGTTGCCGTGCAAATGGAGCAGATCAAGGAAGCGCTGGCGCAGAAGCGGGTCGAATTCGACGCGGCGTTCGAGCTGAAGAAGAAGAAGCTGACCCAGGGCGACGAGTTGCAAGCCGGCGTGCAAAAGATGGTCAAGGTGTATGTGGCGGTGAAGCGCCGCCTGCAGCCCGGCGACAAGATGGCCGGCCGCCACGGCAACAAGGGTGTGGTCTCGCGCATTGTGCCGGTGGAAGACATGCCGCACATGGCCGACGGAACGCCGGTCGATATCGTGCTCAACCCGCTCGGCGTGCCGTCGCGGATGAACATCGGCCAGGTGCTGGAAGTTCATCTGGGTTGGGCGGCCAAGGGTCTCGGCAAGAAGATCGCCGACATGCTGGCGGTAGAGGCCAAGGTTGCCGATCTGCGCAAATTCCTCGGCAAGATTTACTCGGGCGAGCAGGCGGAAGAAATCGCCGCGTTCAGCGACGAGGAAGTGGTCGAGATGTGCGGCAATCTGCGCGCGGGTGTGCCGTTCGCCACCCCGGTGTTCGACGGTGCCACCGAAGAAGAGATCAAGGAACTGTTGGCGCTGGCCGATCTGCCGGTTTCCGGGCAAATCCAGTTGTACGACGGGCGCACGGGAGAGGCGTTTGATCGCAAGACCACGGTGGGTTATATGCACGTGCTGAAGCTGCACCACCTGGTGGACGACAAGATGCACGCGCGTTCCACCGGTCCGTACAGTCTGGTCACCCAGCAACCGCTGGGCGGCAAGGCGCAGTTCGGCGGCCAGCGTTTCGGCGAGATGGAAGTGTGGGCGCTGGAAGCCTACGGCGCGGCCTACATCCTGCAGGAAATGCTGACGGTCAAGTCCGATGACGTGAATGGGCGCACCAAGGTCTATGAAAACATCGTCAAGGGCGATCACAAGATCGATGCCGGGATGCCGGAGTCGTTCAACGTGCTGACCAAGGAAATTCGCTCGCTCGCGATCGACATTGATCTGGAGCGTCACTAAGACTGCCGCGTATAGCAAACAAGGAGCTACCACATGAAATCAATATTGGATCTGTTCAAGCAAGTCACCCAAAAGGAAGAGTTCGACGCGATCAAGATCGGTCTGGCTTCTCCCGAGAAGATTCGCTCCTGGTCTTACGGCGAAGTGAAAAAGCCGGAAACGATCAACTACCGCACCTTCAAGCCGGAGCGTGATGGCCTGTTCTGCGCCAAGATTTTCGGTCCGGTCAAGGACTACGAATGTCTGTGCGGCAAGTACAAGCGTCTCAAGCACCGTGGCGTGATCTGCGAAAAATGCGGCGTCGAAGTCACGCTGTCCAAGGTGCGCCGCGAGCGTATGGGCCACATCGAACTGGCTTCCCCGGTCGCGCATATCTGGTTCTTGAAATCGCTGCCGTCGCGTCTGGGCATGGTGCTGGACATGACGCTGCGCGATATCGAGCGCGTGCTGTATTTTGAAGCCTACGTGGTGACCGAGCCCGGCATGACCCCGCTCAACCGCGGCCAGTTGCTGTCGGAAGACGATTACATCGCCAAGATCGAGGAGTACGGCGACGAGTTCACTGCGCTGATGGGTGCCGAGGGCGTGCGCGCCCTGTTGCGCGCGCTCGACGTGCCGGCCGAAGTCGAGAAGATTCGCGTCGATCTGGAAGCGACCGGATCCGAGACCAAGATCAAGAAATACGCCAAGCGCCTGAAGGTGCTGGAAGCGTTCATGCAGTCCGGGATCAAGCCGGAATGGATGGTGCTGGAAGTGCTCCCGGTGCTGCCGCCGGAACTGCGCCCGCTGGTGCCGCTGGACGGCGGCCGTTTCGCCACCTCCGACCTGAACGATCTGTACCGCCGCGTGATCAACCGCAACAACCGTCTGCGCCGTTTGCTGGAATTGAAGGCGCCGGACATCATCGTGCGCAACGAAAAGCGCATGTTGCAGGAGTCGGTCGATTCACTGCTGGACAACGGCCGCCGCGGCAAGGCGATGACCGGCGCCAACAAGCGTCCGCTGAAATCGCTGGCCGACATGATCAAGGGCAAGGGCGGTCGTTTCCGCCAGAACCTGCTGGGCAAGCGCGTGGACTATTCCGGCCGTTCCGTGATCGTGGTAGGCCCGCAACTGAAATTGCATCAATGCGGTCTGCCCAAGAAGATGGCGCTGGAGCTGTTCAAGCCGTTCATCTTCGAGCGTCTGGAAAAGATGGGCCTGGCGACCACCATCAAGGCCGGCAAGCGCATGGTCGAGGCGGAAGAGCCGATCGTGTGGGACATCCTGGAGGAGGTCATCCGCGAACATCCGGTGATGTTGAACCGAGCGCCAACCTTGCACCGTTTGGGTATTCAGGCGTTTGAGCCGCTGCTGATTGAGGGCAAGGCGATTCAGTTGCATCCGCTGGTGTGCTCGGCATTCAACGCCGACTTCGACGGTGACCAGATGGCCGTCCACGTGCCGCTGTCGCTGGAAGCGCAGATGGAGGCGCGCACCCTGATGCTGGCCTCCAACAATGTGCTGTCGCCCGCCAACGGCGAGCCGATCATCGTGCCGTCGCAGGATATCGTACTGGGGCTTTACTACATGACCCGCGAGAAGATCGGCGCATTGGGCGAAGGTGCAATCCTCGCCGACGTGTCCGAAGTGTTGCGGGCCTACCGCTCCGGCCATGCCGACCTGCAAGCCAAGGTCGTGGTCCGCATCAAGGAGGTGATCAGCAACGAGGCGGGTGAAAAAGAAAACAAATTCACCCGCTACGAAACGACCGTCGGGCGCGCCATTCTGTCCGAATTGCTGCCGCCCAACCTGCCGTTCAGCTTTGTCAACAAGGCGCTGAAGAAGAAAGAGATCTCGCGCCTGATCAATGCCAGTTTCCGCCTGTGCGGGCTGCGCGACACGGTGATCATGGCCGACCAGTTGATGTACACCGGTTTTGCCTACGCGACCCGTGCCGGGATTTCGATCTGTGTGGACGACATGCTGGTGCCGCAACAGAAGGCCGCGCTGATCGCGGCGGCGGAAAAAGAAGTGCACGAGATCCAGATGCAGTACACCTCCGGCCTGGTGACCCAGGGCGAGCGCTACAACAAGGTGGTGGATATCTGGGGCCGCACCGGTGACCAGGTGGCGAAAGCCATGATGGATCAATTGGGTGTCGAGCCGGTGCTGGATCGTCTGACCGGTGAGGCGTTGTTCGACAAGAAGGGCAAGGCGGTCACACAGGAATCGTTCAATTCCATCTACATGATGGCCGACTCCGGCGCGCGCGGTTCCGCCGCCCAGATTCGCCAACTGTCGGGGATGCGCGGCCTGATGGCGAAGCCGGACGGTTCCATCATTGAGACGCCGATCACCGCGAACTTCCGCGAGGGCTTGAACATGCTGCAGTACTTCATCTCGACGCACGGCGCCCGCAAGGGGCTGGCCGACACCGCGTTGAAGACGGCGAACTCCGGTTACCTGACCCGTCGCCTGGTCGATGTAACCCAGGATCTGGTGGTGATCGAGGACGATTGCGGCACCGCGAACGGCCGCTCGATGAAGGCGCTGGTCGAGGGCGGCGAAGTGATCGAAGCCCTGCGCGACCGCATTCTGGGGCGTGTCACTGCGGCGGATGTCGTCAATCCGGAAACCGGCGAGACCCTGTATGAGGCGAACACGCTGCTGAACGAGGACATGGTTGAGCAGATCGAGGCGCTGGGCATCGACGAAGTGCGCGTGCGCACACCGCTGACCTGCGATACGCGCTATGGTCTGTGTGCCAAGTGCTATGGCCGCGACCTGGGCCGCGGCGGACTGGTGAACGTGGGCGAAGCGGTTGGCGTGATCGCCGCGCAGTCGATCGGCGAACCGGGCACCCAGCTCACCATGCGCACCTTCCACATCGGCGGCGCGGCCTCGCGTACCGTGGTGGCCAGCCAGGTGGAGAGCAAGTCGCAGGGCATCATCAAGTACAGCCCGAACATGCGCACGGTGACCACCGCATCCGGCGGTCTGGTGGTGGTGGCGCGTTCCGGCGAGGTGTTGATCGTGGACGAGCATGGGCGCGAGCGCGAACGGCATAAAGTGCCTTACGGTGCCAATCTGGCGGCGCAAGAAGGCGCGAACGTCAAGGCGGGCGTGGTGCTGGCCAACTGGGATCCGCATACCCGCCCGATCATTACCGAATACGCCGGCCAGGTGCGCTTCGAGAATGTGGAAGAAGGCGCCACCGTCGCCAAGCAGATCGACGAAGTGACCGGTCTGTCCACCCTTGTGGTCATCGACCCGAAACGCGCGACAGCCGGCGGCAAGGGCGTGCGTCCGCTGGTGCGCTTGCTGGATGAGGCGGGCAACGAAATCAAGCTGGCGGGAACCGACACGCCGATTTCGGTGACTTTCCAGACCGGCTGTATCATCACGGTGGAAGACGGCCAGCAAGTGGGTGTGGGCGACGTGCTGGCGCGCATTCCGCAGGAGAGCTCGAAGACGCGCGACATTACCGGCGGTCTGCCGCGGGTGGCCGAGTTGTTCGAGGCGCGGGTGCCGAAAGACGCGGGCATTCTGGCGGAAGTCACCGGTACCGCCTCGTTCGGCAAGGAGACCAAAGGCAAGCAGCGTCTGGTCATCACCGACACCGACGGCGTGGCGCACGAGTTCCTGATACCGAAGGACAAGCATGTGCTGGTGCACGACGGTCAGGTGGTGAACCAGGGCGAGATGATCGTGGACGGCCCGGCCGATCCGCATGACATCCTGCGTCTGCTCGGCATCGAGGCGCTGGCGCGCTATGTCACCGACGAGGTGCAGGATGTGTACCGTCTGCAAGGGGTGAAGATCAACGACAAGCACATCGAAGTAATCGTGCGCCAGATGCTGCGCCGCGTGCTGATTGTGGATGCCGGAGACACCACCTTCATTCCGAACGAGCAGGTCGAGCGCGCCGAATTACTGAAAGAGAACGAGCGGGTCGAAGCGGAAAGCAAACGCCCGGCCGCCTTCCAGTATATGTTGCTGGGGATTACCAAGGCGTCGCTGTCCACCGATTCCTTTATCTCCGCAGCTTCCTTCCAGGAAACCACGCGGGTGCTGACCGAAGCGGCGATCATGGGCAAAAAGGACGAGTTGCGCGGCCTGAAAGAGAACGTCATTGTCGGCCGTCTGATTCCTGCCGGCACCGGCCTGGCCTATCACGTGCTGCGGCGCAAACAGCGTCTCGGGATCGACATTGCCGGCGGGGCGGGATTGCAGGAGCTGGAAAGCAGTGCCGAAGCGCAGGAAGGCGTGTAGTTTTCTTGACAGCCTGCCGACACATCAATAGAATGCGCGGTCTTTTTAGTCCCCGCCATTTTTGCGCCGTGTAGGCGGCGTTTGTTGCGGTGCTGTATGCGGGAAAAGCAGTGCTCTTTATAACCAAAAGTATTCAGGAAGCGAAGATAAACGATGCCAACAATTAACCAGTTAGTGCGTAAACCCCGGACGACGGAAATCGTCAAGAGCAAGGTGCCTGCGCTTGCCGGCAGCCCGCAAAAACGCGGCGTCTGCACCCGTGTCTATACCACGACACCAAAAAAACCGAACTCGGCACTGCGCAAAGTGGCCAAGGTGCGTTTGGTCAACGGTTTCGAGGTGATCTCCTACATCGGCGGCGAAGGCCACAACCTGCAGGAGCACAGTGTCGTCCTGTTGCGCGGCGGCCGCGTCAAGGACTTGCCGGGTGTGCGCTATCACATGGTGCGCGGCAGCCTGGATACGGCGGGGGTGAAGGATCGCAAGCAGTCCCGCTCCAAGTACGGCGCAAAACGTCCGAAAAAAGCTTAATTCCGAATTAGTCAGATATAACCGAGGTATTGATATGCCAAGACGTAGAGAAGTCCCCAAGCGCGAAGTCCTGCCGGATCCCAAGTTCGGCAACCAAGATCTTTCCAAGTTCGTCAACGTGCTGATGACCGACGGCAAGAAGTCGGTGGCCGAGCGTATTTTGTACGGCGCGTTGGCGCAAGTCGAAAAAAAGAGCGGCAAGGATCCGATCGAAGTGTTTAATCTGGCGCTCAACAATGCCAAGCCGCAGGTGGAAGTGAAGAGCCGCCGCGTGGGCGGTGCCAACTACCAGGTTCCGGTCGAGGTGCGCCCGTCGCGCCGCATGGCGCTGGCCATGCGCTGGCTGAAAGACTTTGCCCGCAAGCGCGGCGAAAAATCGATGGACATGCGCTTGGCGGGTGAGCTGATCGATGCTTCGGAAGGCCGTGGCGGCGCAGTCAAGAAGCGCGAGGAAGTCCATCGCATGGCGGAGGCCAACAAGGCGTTCTCGCATTTCCGTTTCTAATCAAGATATCAAAGTCAGGTAACTATCGTGGCACGCAAAACACCAATCGAACGCTATCGCAATATCGGCATCAGTGCGCACATTGATGCGGGCAAAACCACCACCACCGAGCGCATCCTGTTTTATACAGGGGTTAGCCACAAGATCGGTGAAGTGCACGATGGCGCGGCCACGATGGACTGGATGGAGCAGGAACAGGAGCGCGGCATCACCATCACTTCCGCGGCGACCACCTGTTTCTGGAAGGGCATGGAGAACAATTTCGCCGAGCATCGGTTCAACATCATCGACACCCCTGGGCACGTGGACTTCACCATTGAGGTGGAGCGTTCCATGCGTGTGCTGGATGGTGCCTGCATGGTGTATTGCGCGGTGGGAGGAGTGCAGCCGCAGTCCGAAACTGTCTGGCGCCAGGCCAACAAATATCACGTGCCGCGCCTGGCCTTCGTGAACAAAATGGACCGTTCCGGTGCCAACTTCTTGAAGGTGGTCGAGCAGATGCAAACGCGTCTGAAGGCCACGCCGGTGCCTATCGTGATTCCGATCGGTGCTGAAGAAAAATTCCTTGGTGTGGTGGATCTGGTCAAGATGAAGGCGATCTACTGGGATGACGCCACGCAAGGGATGAAATTCGACTACCGCGAGATTCCGGCAGAGCTGGAAGCAAGTGCTGCCGAATGGCGTGAAAAAATGGTGGAGACAGCGGCCGAGGCATCGGAAGAGCTGATGAATCACTATCTGGAAAACGGTGAGCTCAGCGCAGAGCAGATCATTCTGGGCTTGCGCACGCGCACCATCGCCTGCGAGATTCAGCCGGTGCTGTGCGGTTCCGCGTTCAAGAACAAGGGTGTGCAGCGGATGTTGGATGCGGTCATTGAGTTCCTGCCGGCGCCGGTTGACATTCCGGACGTGGAGGGAGAGACCGAGGAGGGCGAGCACCTCACCCGCAAGGCGGACGATAGCGAGAGCTTTTCCGCCCTCGCCTTCAAGTTGATGACCGATCCGTTCGTGGGACAGTTGACTTTTGTGCGCGTGTATTCCGGTGTGCTGAAAAAAGGCGACACGGTTTTCAATCCGATCCGGGGCAAGAAAGAACGCATTGGCCGTATCGTGCAAATGCATGCGAATGAGCGCAAGGAGATCGACGAGATTCTGGCGGGCGACATCGCGGCCTGTATTGGCCTGAAGGAAGTGACCACCGGCGAAACCCTGTGTGATCCGAGCAAACCTATCATTCTTGTGCGCATGGTATTCCCGGAACCGGTGATTCACGTTGCGGTCGAGCCGAAAACCAAGGCTGACCAGGAAAAGATGGGTATCGCGCTGGGTCGTTTGGCGCAGGAAGACCCGTCCTTCCGCGTGCGCACCGACGAAGAGTCCGGCCAGACCATCATCTCCGGTATGGGCGAGTTGCACCTGGAAATTCTGGTGGATCGCATGAAACGCGAGTTTGGCGTCGAAGCCAACGTCGGCGCGCCGCAGGTGGCCTATCGCGAAGCCATTCGCAAGTCGGTCGAGATTGAAGGCAAATATGCCAAGCAGACCGGCGGCCGCGGCCAGTACGGCCACGTCTGGCTCAAGATGGAGCCTAACGAAGCGGGCAAGGGTTTCGAGTTCGTTGATGCAATCAAGGGCGGCACCGTGCCGCGCGAATTCATCCCGGCGGTGGAAAAAGGCTTGCGTGAGACCCTGCCGAGTGGCGTGCTGGCCGGGTTTCCGGTGGTGGATGTCAAGGTTACTCTGTTCGACGGTTCCTACCACGACGTGGACTCCAACGAGAACGCGTTCAAGATGGCGGCCTCGATGGCATTCAAGGACGGCATGCGCAAAGCCAATCCGGTGCTGCTGGAGCCGATGATGTCGGTCGAAGTGGAAACGCCGGAAGACTATACCGGCACCGTTATGGGAGACTTGTCTTCCCGTCGCGGCATGGTGCAGGGGATGGATGACATGGCGGGCGGCGGCAAATCGGTCAAGGCAGAAGTGCCGTTGTCAGAGATGTTCGGCTACTCGACTTCCTTGCGTTCCGCCACCCAGGGACGCGCGACCTACACCATGGAATTCAAGCATTACGCCGAAGCGCCGAAAAACGTCGCCGAAGCGATCATGAACAAGAAATAATTTTGATTTAAAAGGACGATTATCATGGCAAAGAGCAAATTTGAACGTACCAAACCGCACGTAAACGTCGGCACGATCGGCCACGTTGACCACGGCAAGACCACCCTGACGGCGGCGATCACCATCGTGTTGTCGAAGAAATTTGGCGGCGAAGCCAAAGCCTACGCCCAGATCGACGCGGCGCCGGAAGAAAAGGCGCGCGGCATCACCATCAACACGGCTCACGTCGAATACGAGACAGCCAACCGCCACTACGCGCACGTTGACTGCCCGGGCCACGCCGACTACGTCAAGAACATGATCACCGGCGCGGCGCAAATGGACGGCGCCATCCTGGTCGTGTCCGCCGCCGACGGTCCCATGCCGCAGACGCGCGAACACATCCTGCTGGCGCGCCAGGTTGGCGTCCCTTACATCATCGTGTTCATGAACAAATGCGACATGGTCGATGACGCCGAACTGCTGGAACTGGTCGAAATGGAAATTCGCGAGTTGCTCAGCAAGTACGACTTCCCCGGCGACGACATCCCCATCATCAAGGGTTCCGCCCTCAAGGCGGTTGAAGGCGACACCGGCGAACTGGGCGAAGGCGCCATTCTCAAGCTGGCCGAAGCCCTCGACACCTACATTCCGACACCCGAGCGCGCCATTGACGGTGCCTTCCTGATGCCGGTGGAAGACGTGTTCTCCATCTCCGGTCGCGGCACCGTGGTGACCGGCCGGATCGAGCGCGGCATCGTCAAGGTTGGCGACGAACTCGAAATCGTCGGCATCAAGCCCACCCTCAAGACCACCTGCACCGGCGTCGAAATGTTCCGCAAACTGCTGGACCAGGGCCAGGCGGGCGACAACGTTGGCGTGCTGCTGCGCGGCACCAAGCGCGAAGAAGTCGAGCGCGGCCAAGTGCTGGCCAAGCCCGGCTCGATCACCCCGCACACCAAGTTCACCGCCGAGATCTATGTTCTAGGCAAGGACGAAGGCGGGCGCCACACCCCGTTCTTCCAGGGTTACCGCCCGCAGTTCTACTTCCGCACCACCGACGTGACCGGCGCGGTCGAACTGCCGGCCGGCACCGAAATGGTGATGCCGGGCGACAACGTCAGCATCACGGTGAACCTGATCAACCCGATCGCGATGGAAGAAGGCCTGCGCTTCGCGATTCGCGAGGGCGGCCGCACCGTCGGTGCCGGAGTGGTTGCCAAGGTTATCGAGTAAGCATACAATGCGCGCCCTCGCGTGGCTGCGGCCACGCGTTTTCGTTCTTTAAACCTGCGGCATTGCCGCAAAAATGCAAGAGAAGATTATGCAAAGTCAAAAAATTCGCATTCGCCTGAAGGCGTTCGACTATCGTCTGATTGACCAATCCGCGCTGCAGATCGTGGATACCGCCAAGCGCACCGGTGCCGTGGTCAAGGGCCCGGTTCCTTTGCCGACCAAGATTGAGCGCTTTGACGTGCTGCGTTCGCCGCACGTGAACAAGACTTCGCGTGATCAATTCGAAATTCGCACCCACTTGCGCCTGATGGACATCATCGATCCGACGGACAAGACCGTTGATGCGCTGATGAAGCTGGATTTGCCGGCCGGTGTGGATGTGGAAATCAAGTTGCAGTAATCGCAGTTTGCAGTACTGAATCGGCCGACCAATTGAAGTCGGCCCCTTAATAAAGGAAAATAAAATGAGTTTAGGACTTGTCGGTCGCAAGATTGGCATGACCCGCATTTTTACCGACGACGGATCCTCGTTGCCGGTGACCGTGCTGGACGTGTCCAATAATCGTGTCACCCAGATCAAAACTGTCGCTACGGATGGTTACAGTGCTGTGCAGCTCGCGTATGGAACGCGCCGTGCCAGTCGTGTAACCAAGGCCGCTGCCGGGCATTTCGCCAAGGCGGGAGCCGAGGCGGGTAGCGTGCTCAAGGAATTCACTGCGACCCCGGAACAGCTCGCCGATCTCGCCCTTGGCGGCAAGATGGGGGTCGATCTGTTCCAGGTTGGCCAAATTGTCGATGTGACCGGCGTAACGATCGGTAAAGGCTATGCCGGCACCATCAAACGTCACCACTTCAAGTCGGGCCGGGCATCGCACGGCAACTCCAAGTCGCACAACGTGCCGGGCTCCATCGGTATGGCGCAGGATCCGGGGCGTGTATTCCCCGGCAAGCGCATGACCGGTCACCTCGGTGACGTGCAGCGCACCGTGCAAAATCTTCAGATCGTTCGTATTGATATGGAGCGTCAGCTGTTGCTGGTGCGCGGCGCGGTACCGGGCGCGCCCGGCGGCGATGTCATCGTTCGTCCGGCAGTGAAAGCGGGGGCATAATGGAACTTAAACTGATCAATGAAAACGGCAAGCCGGGCGCGAGCGTGAGCGCATCCGATGACCTGTTTGGCCGCGAATACAACGAGGCGCTGGTGCACCAGCTGGTGACAGCCTATTTGGCCAATGCCCGCTCTGCCAACAGCAAGCAAAAAGGGCGCAGTGAAATCGCCAAATCCACGCGCAAACCGTTTGCCCAAAAAGGCACCGGTCGTGCGCGTGCCGGGATGGCTTCCAGCCCGCTATGGCGGGGGGGTGGCAAGATTTTCCCAAACAGCCCGGATCAAAACTACTCGCAAAAGATCAACCGCAAGATGTATCGCGCCGGTTTGGCCTCGATTTTCTCCAAGCTGGTGAGAGATGGCCGTTTGAGCGTGATCGAAGGACTGACCCTGGAAGCCCCGAAGACCAAACTGCTGGCCGACAAGATCAAGGCGATGGGCTTGCAGGATGCCCGTCTGCTGATCATTACCGACAGCATTGACGAGAATCTCTATCTGTCCGCGCGCAACCTGCCAAATGTGCTGGTGGTCGAGGCGCATCAGGCCGACCCGGTCAGTCTGGTCCGTTTCAGCAATGTGCTGGTCACGCGCAATGCGATCGCCAAAATCGAGGAGTTGCTGGCATGAATACAATCAAATTCAATGAAGAGCGCCTGCTGAATATCCTGCGCGCGCCGCAGGTGTCGGAGAAAGCCACGTTTGTCGCGGAAAAGAACGGCCAGGTGATTTTTCACGTGGCCAGCGACGCGACCAAGCCGGAAATCAAGGCGGCAGTCGAAAAGTTGTTCAAGGTCACGGTGGAAGGTGTTCAGGTGAGCGTGGTCAAGGGCAAGCAAAAACGCTTTGGCCGTTTCATGGGCAAGCGCCAGGACTGGAAGAAGGCCTTTATCAGCCTCGCCGCTGGCCAGGAAATCAACTTCGCCGCAAGTGAGCAGGGGTAAATCATGGCACTGATCAAACTTAAACCAACTTCGCCGGGGACTCGCGCAGTCGTGCGCGTGGTCAACAAGGAACTGCACAAAGGGAAACCGGTAGCGTCTTTGCTGGAAAAAAAGACACGCACTGCGGGTCGCAACAACAACGGTCATATCACCACTCGCCACATGGGTGGAGGGCACAAGAAACACTACCGTGTGGTGGATTTCAAGCGTAACAAGGACGGGATTCCGGCCAAGGTTGAGCGCCTGGAATACGATCCGAACCGCAGCGCGCATCTGGCTCTGCTGTTGTACGCGGACGGAGAGCGCCGCTACATCCTGGCGCCCAAGGGAATCTCTGCCGGGGCCGAGCTGATGAGCGGTTCGGAAGCGCCGATCAAGGCGGGCAACACCCTGCCGCTGCGCAACATGCCGGTCGGTTCGACGATCCATGCAATAGAGATGCTGCCGGGCAAGGGCGCGCAGTTGGCGCGCTCGGCCGGTGCGGCGGTGCAGTTACTGGCGCGCGAAGGCAGCTATGCCCAGTTGCGTCTGCGCTCCGGCGAAATTCGCAAGGTGCATATTGATTGCCGCGCCACACTGGGCGAAGTGGGTAATGCCGAACATTCGCTGCGTTCCATCGGCAAGGCGGGCGCCAATCGCTGGCGCGGTATCCGTCCGACCGTGCGCGGTGTGGTGATGAACCCGGTGGATCACCCGCACGGCGGCGGCGAAGGCAAGACTGCGGCGGGCCGTCATCCGGTCAGTCCGTGGGGGGTGCCGGCCAAGGGCTATCGCACGCGTAGTAACAAGCGGACCACGAGCATGATCGTGCGTCGTCGCTTCAAGGCTTAAGGGGTAACAGGAAAATGGCACGTTCTATCAAAAAAGGCCCGTTCGTCGATCTGCATCTGCTGAAGAAAGTGGAAACAGTTCGCGCAACCAGCGACAAACGCCCGGTCAAGACCTGGTCGCGTCGTTCCACGGTTTTGCCCGAGTTCGTCGGTCTCACCATTGCAGTGCATAACGGCAAGCAGCATGTGCCGGTGTATGTTTCCGAAAACATGGTCGGCCACAAGCTAGGCGAATTTTCTCTGACGCGTACCTTCAAAGGTCATGCGGCTGATAAAAAAGCGAAGAAATAAGGAGAGATGATGAGTACAACAGCAGTCATCCGTGGTGTTCGCCTGTCAGCCCAAAAGGCTCGTCTGGTTGCGGACCAAATCCGTGGCCTGCCGGTCGCGCAAGCATTGAACATTCTAACCTTCAGTCCGAAGAAGGGCGGCGCCATCCTCAAGAAGGCGCTCGATTCCGCAATTGCGAATGCCGAGCACAATGACGGCGCAGATATTGACGAATTGAAGGTTTCCACCATTTATGTGGACAAAGGCACTTCGCTGAAGCGCATGATCCCCCGGGCCAAGGGCCGCGGGACCGGCATCGAGAAGCAAACCTGCCACATTACGATCACCGTCGGGAGTTAAGCATGGGCCAGAAAATTAATCCGATCGGATTCCGCCTGAGTGTCCAGAAAAACTGGTCATCCAAGTGGTATGCGAATAGCAAGAACTTTTCAGCTCTGCTGCTCAAGGACATCGAAGTCCGCGATTATCTGAAGAAAAAACTGGCCGGTGCCGGGGTTTCCAAGATCGTCATCGAACGCCCGGCTAAAAATGCCAAGATCACCATCTATACCGCGCGTCCCGGGGTGGTCATCGGCAAGAAAGGCGAAGATATCGAGAAGCTGCGCGCCGAACTGCGGATCCGTATGGGCCTGCCCGATGTCGGTCTGAATATCGAGGAAGTGCGCAAGCCGGAAATCGACGCGCAGCTGATTGCCGAATCGATTACCCAGCAACTGGAAAAACGCATCATGTTTCGCCGCGCGATGAAACGCGCGATGCAAAACGCGATGCGCCTCGGCGCGCAGGGAATCAAAATCATGAGCGCCGGCCGTCTGAACGGGATCGAGATCGCCCGCACCGAATGGTATCGCGAAGGCCGTGTGCCATTGCATACCCTGCGCGCGGATATCGATTACGGTTTTGCCGAAGCGAAGACCACCTACGGCATCATTGGCGTCAAGGTCTGGGTCTACAAGGGCGACCATACCGGTCAACAGGAAGAAGTTGCGCCAACCGCAGCCGAGCCTGAAAAGAAAGCAAGAAAGTCGGGAGCTAAACATGCTACAGCCAGCTAGAAGAAAATACCGCAAGGAGCAAAAGGGCCGCAACACCGGCGTTGCGACTCGCGGCAACCAGGTCAGTTTTGGCGAATTCGGTCTCAAGGCCGTGGGCCGGGGCCGCCTGACCGCGCGCCAGATCGAAGCCGCCCGCCGCGCCATGACGCGCCATATCAAACGCGGCGGGCGCATCTGGATTCGCATCTTCCCGGACAAGCCGATCTCGCAAAAGCCGGCTGAAGTGCGGATGGGTAACGGCAAGGGCAATCCGGAGTACTACGTGGCCGAGATTCGTCCGGGCAAGATGCTGTACGAGATGGACGGCGTGCCGGAAGCGCTGGCACGCGAGGCCTTCAAACTGGCAACCGCGAAGTTGCCGCTCGAGACGACCTTTGTAGTTAGACAGGTGGGGGCTTAATCATGAAGTCGAGTGAACTGAAGAACAAATCGGTGGAGGAGCTGCAGCAGGAATTGCTCTCCCTGGGCAAGGCGCAATTCAGCCTGCGCATGCAACTGGCGACCCAGCAGCTGGCCAACAACAGCCAGATCGGCAAGGTGCGCCGGGATATCGCCCGGATTAAAACAGTATTGACCGAAAAAGGTGTACAGCAATGAGTGCAACGAACCTGAAACGCGCGCTGACCGGTACGGTCGTCAGCAACAAGATGGACAAGACGGTGACCGTGCTGGTCGAGCGCAAAGTCAAGCACCCTGTGCTGGGCAAAGTTGTCCGCGTGTCCAAGAAATATCACGCGCATGACGAGAACAACATCTGCACCGAAGGCCAGGTGGTGACCATCGAGGAAAGCCGCCCGCTGTCGAAGACAAAATCATGGCGTGTGGTCTAGTCGGCGTAAGCACCCGGCAACAAAATACAAATAGCGCTTGCGCAACTGGGCAAGTTTGACTAGAATGCGCGGCTTCGTTTCACCGTCGCTTGCGACGGCCTAACCCAAACGGGTTCCAAAACTAGCCGCCGCAGGCGGAATAAGTTGGAGATTGAAAAATGATACAAATGCAGTCTGTTTTGAATGTCGCCGACAACACCGGCGCGCGCGCCGTGATGTGCATCAAAGTGATTGGAGGTTCCAAGCGCCGTTATGCCGGTGTAGGCGATGTGATCAAGGTCAGCATCAGGGATGCCGCTCCGCGTTCGCGGGTTAAAAAAGGCGAAGTGTACAGTGCGGTCGTGGTGCGCACCGCCAAGGGTGTTCGCCGCGCCGACGGCTCCCTGATTAAGTTCGACGGCAACGCCGCCGTGCTGCTGAACAACAAACTGGAGCCGATCGGCACCCGTATTTTTGGCCCGGTCACCCGTGAATTGCGCACCGAGCGCTTCATGAAAATTGTGTCTCTGGCTCCGGAAGTTCTGTAAGAGTCGGTCGAGGATTAAATCATGCGCAAAATTAGAAAAGATGACGATGTGATCGTCATTGCAGGCAAGGACAAAGGTAATCGCGGCAATGTGTTGAAAGTTGCCGATGACTACGTGGTGGTTGCCGGGATCAACAAGGTGAAAAAACACCAGAAGCCGAATCCGATGAAGGGGACGTCCGGCGGTATCGTGGAAATCGAAAAACCGCTGCATGTTTCCAATGTCGCGATTTTCAATGCGGCCACGAAAAGAGCCGACCGTGTCGGTGTCAAGGTGCTGGAAGACGGGCGCAAAGTGCGCGTGTTCAAGTCCAGCGGCGAAGTAATCGCGTAAGGGGTAACACAGCATGGCTCGTTTGTACGACTACTACAAGAAAAGCGTTGTGCCGCAACTGATGAAACAGTTCGGTTACAAATCCGTGATGGAAGTGCCTCGCATCCAGAAGATCACCCTGAATATGGGGGTGGGCGAAGCGGTTGCGGATAAAAAAGTGATGGATCACGCGGTTGCCGATATGCAGAAAATCGCCGGACAAAAGCCGGTGGTCACGAAGGCCAAGAAATCCATCGCCGGATTCAAGATTCGCGACAATTACCCGGTGGGTTGCAAAGTAACGCTGCGCCGCGACCGCATGTTTGAATTCATGGATCGACTGGTGACGGTTGCCATTCCGCGTATCCGCGACTTCCGCGGCATCTCGGGCAAGGCATTTGACGGCCGCGGCAATTACAACATGGGCGTGCGCGAGCAAATCATCTTCCCGGAAATCGAATACGACAAGATCGACGCGTTGCGCGGGATGAACATTACGATCACGACGACGGCGAAGAACGACGAGGAAGCGCGCGCGCTGTTGCTGGCTTTCAAATTCCCATTGAAGAACTGAGGGTGATATGGCAAAAACTTCTTTGATCAACCGCGAGCAGAAGCGCAGGGATACGGTGAAGAAATTCGCCGCCAAGCGCGCCGAATTGCTGGCAATTGCAAACAATGTGGCAATCAGTTACGAGGAGCGTTTCGCCGCTCGTCAAAAGTTGCAGGCTTTGCCGCGCGATTCCAGTCCGGTGCGTTTGCGCAATCGTTGCGCGCTGACCGGTCGCCCGCGCGGCACGTTCCGCAAGTTCGGTCTGGGACGTACCAAATTGCGTGAATACGCGATGGCTGGTGCGATTCCCGGTGTCGTCAAGGCAAGTTGGTAAGGTGAATTTATGAGCATGAGTGATCCGATTGCCGATATGTTGACGCGTGTACGCAACGCGCAACTGGCAAAAAAAACAGTGGTAGCGATGCCTTCTTCCAAGATCAAGGTGGCGATTGCCAAAGTGCTGCAGGACGAAGGCTTTGTGGACGGCTACAAGGTGGTTGAGCACGGCGCCAAGCCGATTCTCGAAATCGGCCTGAAATACTACGCAGACCGCCCGGTGATAGAAAAGATTCAGCGCATTAGTCGTCCGGGTTTGCGTGTGTACAAGGGTAGCGAAAGCATTCCCCGCGTGATGAACGGATTGGGTGTTGCCATCGTTTCCACCTCGCAGGGTCTGATGACCGACCGCAAAGCGCGCGCCAACGGCATCGGTGGCGAAGTTTTGTGCTACGTGGCGTAAGGAGGAGATATGTCCAGAGTTGCTAAAAATCCCGTGTTGGTACCCGCCGGTGTGGAAGTTTCCATTGCTGCCGACAAGATTTCTGTCAAGGGCCCGCAGGGGGCGCTGACTCAATTCATCAAGGGCGATGTCAAAGTCGAGCGCGAGGGCGACATGTTGCTGTGCAAGGCCACTGCCGATTCCGCCGCATCCAACGCGATGTCAGGAACACTGCGTGCGCTGGTCAACAATATGGTGATCGGTGTGAGCAAGGGTTTCGAGCGCAAGCTGATCCTGGTCGGCGTGGGTTATCGTGCCCAGGCTGCCGGTGATGCGCTCAATTTGAGTCTGGGATTTTCGCACCCCGTCGTGCACAAGATGCCGCAGGGTGTGAAAGTTGCGACGCCCACTCAGACCGAGATCGTCCTGAGCGGTGTGGACAAGCAGCAAGTCGGTCAGGTCGCCGCCGAAATTCGCGCGTACCGCGAGCCGGAACCTTATAAGGGCAAGGGTGTTCGCTATGCGGACGAGGTGGTAATCATTAAAGAAGCCAAGAAGAAATAATCGAGGTTGATATGTTGAACAAGAATCAAGCGCGTCAGCGCAGAGGCCGCAAAACCCGCGCAAGAATTGCCCAGCAAAAGACTATCCGCCTGGCAATACACCGCACGAACCTGCATATCTATGCCCAGATCATTTCTGCCGATGGCAGTTCTGTGCTGGCCAGTGCTTCCACGCTGGAAGCGGAAGTGCGCAAGAACATTGGCAACGGCGGCAATGTCGCGGCGGCTACGCTGGTTGGCCAGCGTATCGCCGAAAAGGCCAAGAGTGCCGGCGTGACTGCGGTTGCTTTCGACCGTTCCGGCAACAAGTACCATGGTCGCATCAAGGCGCTGGCGGATGCGGCGCGCGAACATGGCTTGCAGTTCTAATCTGGGGTGAAACATGGCTAAAGCACAACAAGGCAGAAATCAGCAACAAGAAGACAAGGGTGACGGCCTCATCGAGAAGATGATTCACGTCAACCGCGTCACCAAGGTGGTGAAGGGCGGGCGCATCATGGGCTTTGCGGCGCTGACCGTGGTGGGTGACGGCGATGGTCGCGTCGGCATGGGCAAGGGAAAATCCAAGGAGGTGCCGGTGGCCGTGCAAAAGGCGATGGAAGAGTCGCGCCGCAAACTGGTCAAGGTAAACCTCAAGGATGGCACGCTGCATCATTCCGTCATCGGCCGCCACGGTGCAGCCAAGGTGGTGATGCTGCCGGCTTCTGAAGGTACCGGAATTATTGCCGGCGGCGCGATGCGCGCCGTGTTCGAGGCGGTTGGCGTGCGCAATGTGCTGGCCAAGTGTATCGGTTCCAACAATCCGTATAACGTGGTGCGTGCCACCCTGAACGGTTTGCAGGCGCTCAATTCTCCTGCCGAGATCGCTGCCAAGCGAGGCAAGAGTGTCGAAGAGATTGCGGGGTAATCATGGCTCAAGCTAAAACATTGAAAGTGACGCAAGTCAAAAGCGTGATCGGCACCAAGCAGTCGCACCGCGACACCGTGCGCGGGCTGGGTCTGCGCCGTATCAACCATACGGTGGTGCTGGAAGATACGCCGGCAGTGCGCGGCATGATTAACAAGGTGTACTACCTGGTCAAGTGCGAGGCATAAATGCAACTCAATCAAATTAAACCCGAACAAGGTTCACGTCACGCCAAGCGCCGTGTCGGACGCGGTATCGGCTCCGGCCTCGGCAAGACGGCAGGTCGCGGCCACAAGGGGCAGAAGTCCCGTGCCGGCGGTTTCCATAAAGTCGGCTTCGAAGGCGGTCAAATGCCATTGCAGCGCCGTTTGCCCAAGCGCGGTTTCGTTTCGCTGACGCGCAAAGACACCGCCCAGGTGCGCCTGTCCGACCTGCAAAAACTGCCGGTTGATACGGTCGACCTGCTGGTACTGAAACAGGCGGGCGTGATTTCCGCCAACGCGCTGAGCGTGAAAGTGATGCTGAGCGGAGAAATCACCCGTGCCGTCACGGTGCAGGGCTTGCTGCTTACCAAGGGTGCGCGGGCGGCAATCGAAGCGGCCGGCGGCTCGGTTGCGGAATAAGGACGCGCTGTGAGCCGACCGGTTGCCAAAGCGAAGTACGGTGATTTAAGCACGCGTCTCTGGTTTTTGCTGGGGGCGCTGGTGGTGTATCGCATCGGTGCGCATATCCCGGTGCCCGGCATCGATCCCAATGTGCTGGCCGACCTGTTCAAGCAGCAGCAGGGCGGTATCCTGGGCATGTTTAACATGTTCTCGGGCGGGGCGCTGGAGCGTTTTACCATCCTGGCTTTGGGTATCATGCCGTACATTTCGGCTTCCATTATCATGCAGCTGGCCGCGATTGCGGTGCCGCATCTGGAGCAGCTGAAAAAAGAAGGCGAAGCCGGACGGCGCAAGATAACGCAGTACACGCGCTATGGCACCCTGGTGCTGGCCTTGTTCCAGTCCTTCGGCATTTCGGTGATGCTGCAGTCGCAGCCGAACCTGGTGCTAAATCCCGGCATGATGTTCCAGTTGACCACGGTAGTTACACTGGTGACCGGCACCATGTTTTTGATGTGGCTGGGCGAGCAAATTACCGAACGCGGTTTGGGCAATGGTATCTCGCTGATCATCTTCGCCGGGATCGCTGCCGGTCTGCCGAGCGCGATTGGCAACACCCTTGAAATGGCGCGAACCGGCGCGTTTTCAGTGCCGCTTGTGCTGGCTTTGTTTTTTGGCGCGCTGCTGGTGACCGCCCTGGTGGTTTTCGTGGAGCGCGGCCAGCGCAAGATTCTGGTGAATTACGCCAAGCGCCAGGTCGGCAACAAGGTGTATGGCGGGCAAAGTTCGCATCTGCCGTTGAAGCTGAACATGGCCGGAGTGATTCCGCCGATCTTCGCTTCCAGCATCATTTTGTTTCCGGCGACCATCGCGGGCTGGTTCGGTTCTCACGAGAGCATGTTGTGGCTGAAAGACCTGAGCGGCATGCTGGCGCCCGGTCAACCGATCTATGTTATGTTTTACGCGGCGGCAATCATATTCTTTTGCTTCTTTTACACCGCGCTGGTGTTTAGTCCGAAAGAGACGTCGGAGAATTTGAAGAAAAGCGGAGCGTTCCTGCCCGGAATTCGGCCCGGAGAACAGACCGCCCGCTACATCGAAAAGATCATGCTGCGTCTGACTATGGTGGGCGCGGTGTATATCACCCTGGTTTGCCTGTTGCCGGAATTCCTGGTGGTGAAGTGGAATGTGCCGTTCTACTTTGGTGGCACCTCGCTGCTGATTCTGGTGGTGGTGACCATGGATTTCATGTCGCAAGTACAGTCGTATCTGATGACGCACCAGTATGAGAATTTGTTGAAGAAAGCCAATTTCAAGGCTGGTTAAAGAGAAGCAAGGAGAAGTAAATGAAAGTCCAAGCATCCGTGAAAAAAGTGTGCCGCAATTGCAAGATCGTGCGGCGCAAAGGTGTGATCCGCGTGATCTGCAGTAGTGATCCGCGCCACAAACAGCGCCAGGGCTGATTGAGTTAAATCGCCGCTGGATGTTAGAATTCGCAACTTTTGAACGATAGGGTAGCTGCATGGCTCGTATTGCCGGTGTAAATATTTCCAACCATCAACACGCTGAAATCGCGCTGACCGCGATCTACGGCATCGGCCGCACCCGCGCGCAGCAAATCTGCACCGCGGCCGGAGTCAAGGTCTCGGCCAAGATCAAAGATATCAGCGATTCCGATATTGAAAAGCTGCGCGACGAAGTCGCCAAGTTCACGGTGGAGGGAGATTTGCGCCGTGAAGTGACCATGAACATCAAGCGGCTGATGGACATGGGATGCTACCGTGGCCTGCGCCACCGTCGCGGCCTACCTTGCCGCGGCCAGCGCACCCGCACCAACGCTCGCACCCGCAAAGGACCGCGCAAATCCATTGCCGGCGCCAAGAAGTAATCAAGTAGAGGACAGCAGAAAATGGCAAAGACCAGCACCAAAGTGCGCAAAAAAGTTAAGAAGAACGTCGCTGAAGGCATCGCGCACGTTCACGCTTCCTTCAACAATACCATCGTCACCATCACCGACCGCCAGGGCAACACCCTCGCCTGGTCGACCAGCGGTGCACAGGGCTTCAAGGGTTCGCGCAAGAGCACGCCGTTCGCCGCTCAGATTGCCGCTGAAACAGTGGGCAAGTCAGCTGTTGAGTGCGGGGTCAAGAATCTGGAAGTGCGGATCAAGGGTCCCGGCCCGGGACGCGAATCCGCAGTGCGCGCATTGAATGCCGCCGGTTTTAAAATCACCAGCATTTCGGATATCACGCCGGTGCCGCACAACGGCTGCCGTCCCCCGAAAAAGCGCCGTATTTAAGGAGTATGGATCTTGGCTAGAAATCTTGATGCAAAGTGCCGTCAGTGCCGCCGCGAAGGCGAGAAGCTTTTTTTGAAAGCGGAAAAATGCTTTACCGACAAGTGTGCGGTCGAACGCCGCGCCTATCCGCCCGGCCAGCACGGCCAGCGCCGCAACCAGCGTATCTCCGAGTACGGCGGCCAGCTGCGTGAAAAACAAAAATTGCGCCGTATGTATGGCGTGCTGGAGAGCCAATTCCGTCTCACCTACAAACGCGCCGAAAAAGCGCGCGGGATTACCGGCGAAACCCTGTTGCAAATGCTTGAAGCACGGCTGGATACGGTCGCCTACCGTATGGGCTTTGGCGGTTCCCGTGCTGAAGCGCGACAGACCGTGCGCCACAACAGCATTCTGGTCAACGGCAAGCGGGTCAATATCCCCTCTTACCAGGTCAAGCCGGGGGACGTGGTTGAGGTGGTGGAAAAATCGAGAAGCCAGCTGCGTCTGAAGTCCGCACTGGAAGCCGCCGAACAACGCGGTTTCCCGGAATGGATCGAAATGGATAGCAAGGCATTCAAGGGCACGTTCAAGGCCTTGCCGCAACGTTCAGAATTGCCGGCCACGATCAATGAGCACCTCGTTGTCGAGTTATATTCCAAGTAATCAACGCGGAGTCGTTTATGTCTACCAATAACTTGTTGAAGCCGCGCATCATTGATGTGCAGGCCCTTTCACCCACCAAAGCCAAAGTGGTGATGGAACCGTTCGAACGCGGTTACGGCCACACGCTGGGTAACGCCCTGCGTCGCATCCTGCTGTCCTCGATGCCCGGCTATGCGGTGACCGAAGTCAAGATCGCGGGTGTGCTGCACGAGTATTCGCCGATCGACGGTGTGCAGGAAGACGTGGTCGAGATTCTGCTGAACCTCAAGGGGTTGGTGCTTAAGTTGCACGGCAAACAGGAAGCCACTCTACATCTGAAAAAAAGCGGCGCCGGCGTTGTCACCGCGGCGGATATCGAGATTGATTCGGATACCGAGGTGCTGAACCCGGCCCACGTGATTGCCCACCTGACCGCCGGCGGCAATCTTGACATGGAAATCAAGGTTGAGCAGGGACGCGGTTACGTATCCGCCATCTCGCGCCAGCAACCGGGCGCGACCAGGCCGGTCGGCCATATTGCGCTTGATGCCTCGTTCAGCCCGATCCTGCGTGTCAGCTATGCCGTGGAAAGCGCGCGCGTGGAACAGCGTACCGACCTGGATAAACTGATCATCGACATCGAAACCAACAGTGCCATTGATCCCGAAGAATCGATCCGTTATGCGGCGCGCATTCTGGTTGAGCAGTTCTCCGTGTTTGCCGCGCTGGAAGGCACACCACCTCCGGTCGAGCAACCGCAGGCGCCAAAGGTTGATCCGATGCTGCTGCGCCCGGTTGATGATCTAGAGTTGACCCCGCGTTCTTCCAATTGTTTGAAGGCGCAAAGCATCCATTACATCGGCGATCTCATCCAGTACACCGAAGCCGATCTCTTGCGCACCCCGAATCTGGGCCGCAAGTCGCTCAACGAGATCAAGCAGGTCCTCGCCGAGCATGATTTGTCGCTGGGGATGAAGCTGGAAAATTGGGCGGCAGTGTCCGAGAATTAATCCCTGCCCGGCTGTGGCCGGGTCAGAAAGTAAAAGAGGAAAACCATGCGTCACCGTTTAGGACTTAGAAAACTCAACCGCACCAGCAGCCACCGTTTGGCGATGTTGCGCAACATGACCGTTTCGCTGCTGCGGCACGAAGTCATCAAGACCACCCTGCCCAAGGCCAAGGAACTGCGCCGCGTCGCCGAACCCATCCTGACCCTGGGCAAGAACCCCAGTCTGGCCAATCGCCGCTTGGCATTTGCCCGCCTGCGCGACCGCGAGATCGTGACCAAGTTATTCGACGAGCTGGGCCCGCGCTATGCTGCTCGCAACGGCGGCTATTCGCGCATCCTCAAGTTTGGTTTTCGCAAAGGTGACAATGCGCCGATGGCTTTGGTCGAACTGCTTGACCGTCCGGCCGAAGCACAAGCGGTGGAAGTCGACAGCGAATAAACGCTCGCATCCTATGCACTAACCGACAAGGCCGGTCATCCGGCCTTGTTTTTTGGTTTGTCAGTAAAAACTGTGGGCGAGCTTTGGCTCGGGTAGTTTTCCAAGTGCATGATAGAGCGAGATTTCAGTGATTCTGAAGGTCCTAAAACCGTAAGCTTTTCTCATGGTGACTTTGGCTTTGTTGTTCAAACCCTCTACCACCCCG